>OGNN01000164.1_pt1 | contig 53124 bp, 98 predicted proteins | sample 1573461 | NCBI WGS metagenome assembly OGNN01 (sample SAMEA2581998, study PRJEB24529) | metagenome | biome: Human gut stool | place: China | collected 2011
TCTTCTTGAAAGAGGAGGATAAGGATAAGACTCTTTCTTAAACACCTTAGCTGCTAAAGCGTTCAGTCTTTGAACTACTATTTCTAATATCTTTTCTATCATACGCTACTTCTCATCGAATTTGTTTCCAACAACTATGAATTTACCTAATGAAAGATAATGACCTAACGGTTTTTCATAAATCTTTCCATTAGCATGTGTGAGGTAATACCCACTTAACTCTTCCGACCATACAATTTCTGATGGAATAAAAGGATAATTCTTGATAACATCATGTTCGTACAATTCATTGCCCTTACAATCTTTCAGTCCTGTAAACTGGCAGACCGTTAAAGGGTCAACCAAGACAGCTTCATTGCGGTTAAGCATTGACTCGCCCTGTCTATCCTCAATGATGTAGGTATTGCCACATTCCTTATAGAAGTAGCCTTTCACCCACTCTGAATTATCCAGGCGTTTTGCCTTGAACTTGATATTTTCTATTTTCATAACTATTTATTTTAAATCACTTGCACCATCAGCAATGCCAACACTATATCTCTCGACAAACTCAGCAGAACGTGCTGCCATTCCTTTAATCATTGCCTTTTTATGTGAGACGTTACCAGTAGTTAAAACATCAGCTTCTTCGGCAATATTATTAAACCACTTGATGATTTTGTCTCGTAGCTCATCTGTTATTACATATTCTTTCATAACTATTCTTCTTTAAGTTCTATGTGATTTTATAAACTTCGTCAAATCGAGAGGGAACTTCTTTTTAAGTTCTCTTTCACGTTTACGTCTCTCCTTCCTTGTAGGTGGATGATGGTATATTTCTAGAGGAAATAGTTCTTTATAGTCAGAATCATGTGACTTTACATTTGTCGTTACAACTATTCCATTTAATAACTCGTTCATATTCAATCTTTATTTAAGTTCAACTGGATTATTTCTCCACGAAAGCTTTCTTCCGATGAGCTTCTTGATTGTGCCATGTGGCAACCTAACTGTAGCTCCTTCCCAGCCCGCATAGGGTGAGGGAAAAAACTTACCTCTATATCTACGGGGCATACCACCTTCATAAACCATTTCAGTGCCGTCTGAATCAACTGCTACCCACGCCATAACTATTCCCCCAATTTCAAATAATCAGTTCCATCATTACGACTGTCTTTTAGGAAGTCATTAACTTCTTCCTTGTAGCTATAACTACAATCCTTCTGAAGAGCCTTTATCTTCTTGTAACCGATACCAGCTTCACGGCAAAGTTGTGCTGCTAGACTATAATCTTTGGCGTAGCCAATCACATTTTGAATAACTGACCACTGACCTCGCTCGAAGTCTGTAACGCTATCATCTTGTGAAATACCCAATGCTTTGTCGCACAATCCACACACTCTAACCATTTCTTTTTCAAGCTGCTCAAAGGAGTACTGTCTCCAGTGATATGTAAGGTAGCTTGCGCTACCCAATGCTTCTTTAACTTTATTATCCATAACTATTTTTCTTCTTTTTTACCACCTGCGAATGCTTGTGTCATGTTTATCGCAGATTTAATATCTTCGTACCTGACACCACAAACTGTTGCCACATCTTTAATTGCCTCATCCATTTTGAATTGCCTTGCTAAAAACTGATTATTCTTTATCAAGTTGACAATTTCTTCTTCCGAATGAATGCCTTTCCAAAACAGTTCGGTATGATCACCAACTCTGTCTTCATCTACAGAGAACGGAACACCATAATTTGTATAAACCTCTCCGTGATGTTTGATAACGTGGCGACCAGGATTCTTTCGGATATTATTTATCCAAGTTTCATTATCGCATTCGCACCACATTCCATATTCTGCCGAGGTCAGCACTTTGTCGATGCCGATAGGATAATGACCGGAACACCCATTCGTTCCAAAATAAATAATCTCTGCCATATTCTCTCTTCTTTTTACCCTCTCCCTGTTGCCAAGGAGAGGGTGGTTAGTTACTCAACATCTTCAAACTCAGAGGTAATTTCCTCGCCTGACTTCTTTTTGAAATCAAAGTAAGATTCTGTTTCATCGTCATACTCGCAACTAAGGCTAACATCATAGCCATCCCAGTTGTCAACTCCACCTGCTTCCAACAAGCCTAACTTGTATTCAGCTTTAAGAAGCTCTGCCAAACGTTCTGTACTAATCTTCTTCATATCACTTATCTTTATATCCCAAAGGGATGGTTAGTTACTCTTCGACCTCCTTTACAGAAACATCACAACCATAAAGAGGAGATTCTCCTAATTCTCTAACCTCACTCTCAATAGCTTCACTAAGAGCTTTCTCATCATATTCAGTTTTTATTAAAAACATTCTATTTCCCATATTACTTATATTTATTGCCCGAAGGCGTTAGTTAGTTACTCAACTTCTGCTGACTTCCAATCTGGATAGCCACCCAAGTCCTTTTCTTGTCCACAATTCATTTCAAGCCAGTCTTGCAGACAATCCTTAACTACTTCTCTGTCCTCTGAATCATCATTAGATTCAATGACAACCGTAAACTTATGTTTCATATTACTATCTATTTATGCCCGAAGGCGGTTAAACACGTTTGCTAAAATAATGTTCTTTTGTACTTTTTAAGTATTCTATACATGTCTCTTTAGTAAGATATTCTTTATCAGAATAAGCATCAAACTTACCTTCTTCCACTTTTCTGAAAAGAAATCTAATATTAGCCATGTCGTCAGAATATCCTGTAAATTGCAAATGATTTTTCTGTAAAGATAACCATTCCAAATATATTTCATAGTCTCTTTTTGAGAATTTGAACCAATTTACATTGTTCTTGCACCATCCAAAGTAACTTGGGTCAATTCTAAGAACCCTTGTAACTGGCATACCCTTATATTTACCAAACGTAATTATATTCATAACTCCATCTCTGAATTAAGTCCTAGCCCAAATAGAAGGTGCTGGAGTTGATGAACATACTTAATGTATGCAATTGGTTTACATTCATTATTATCAGTAAACGGATATACATCAAACTCTTTTCCGATACCTTTTTCTATGTAAATAGGAAAATATCCATATTCTTCAATATCGGGTTTTGTATATACCCAATGACTATTCTTTACTCCTCTGCTCATCACTTCTTTCACCCATCCATTCTTCTCTAGAATCTCTGGAGTGAGAGGAATCGGACGAACAGCATTATTACTAATAGAGTATGTTGTACTACTATCATTTAACATGACTACCTTAACAAAGCCACCACTCAATGAAGATATTACTTTAAATATTTTATCTTTAGCAAATCGAAGTGCTGACTCCTTTACCATCACCAAATCTCCTGGAATATATTCTAACTTATCCATACGTTTATATTTTTAAATTGCTATCTAATTGCAAGCCATAAAGAATATGTTGGAGTTCATCTACACATTTTATCATAACAGTATCGTCTTTTCCGTCATTGAAAGATACTCCGTAAATTTTCAAGAAATTATTACATCGCAAAGTGAAAGGGTATTCTTGGTGTTTATACCACCTATGCCCAAAACATTCTCCTTCAGAATGATAACATGCCCATCCATTCTTTTCAAGAAACTCTTCCCAAATATGAACGTGCATAATATCATTTTGACAAATTTTGCCCAAACTCTTACCGCAAATAGCTTTAAGGTCATAAGAATAATCTATACTGAACGGATAGACACTACAGACAATACAAGTAAATCCGTGACTATAAACTATATCGCCCACCATATAACGAGGTGGTTTTCTAAATTCTTTCTGTTCCATACGCTTTACTTTTTATCAATGTTAAACCAAAACTCGCCATTCTCATTCTTTTCAAGAAGGCTCATTATCTTTGAGAATAACTTGACGTTAAATGGGCAGTATGTTGTTACTTCATACTCACCTTTTGCAACCTTTCTCATTCTATAAGACTGGCTTTTGAACTCCTTCTTTTGCTTTCTGTTCTTCGGCTTCACTCTTATCGTTGACTTGACGTACATCACTTCGTCTTTATTAGATAAGCCTACGACAAGGATAGTTTTTCCACACGTAGCCGTTACCTCTTTAGTTAATCCATTCATACGCTTTACTTTTTAATAAATAGTTAAACACACCATCCGCAACTACCTACGCATAGTTTGCATTCCAATTCGTTGCAGATGTTATAATATTCTTCTTCCGTTATATTATAGCGGTTTAGTACTTCCTCTGTTGGAGGCTTTGGGTCAAATTGCATATCGGCACAAGCATAAGGCTCTGCGTCTTCATAATGATGGTCATAGGTATCACCAAAATCATTTTGTTCAGCACTTTTTCCATTGATAGTGAATACCTCTGTACGGCAAGGTAATGCATGATGCGTTTTTATCTTTAATTCCATACGCTTTCCTCCTTAACTTCTTTAAAGATTACATCCTTGTGGTCTGAGCGTTCTGTATGGCAACATGAAAGTTGCTCTCCTACAATACACCCGCCTCTTTCAAAGAAACACCCATCGCAGGTGCCATCTTGTTCAACAGCTTCAAGAGTAATGGTTACTCTTTCTCCAACTTTAAGCTCTTTCATACGCCTAATCTTTTATATATTCATTCACTTCATCCAAAACCCGTGTTAACAGTTTCTTTAGAATTTTCAATTCATCATTAGGATATGTTGCTATTGGATATCCATCAAGGGTAGTATCACCAAAGCAGCTACGACTTATCTTTAATGAGTGTTTATTCTTTTTCATTTCAAATCTTCTTTCTTTTTAGGAACATACTCATCCAACTTTTCGTCAAACTCATAGCAGTCTGGGCAGTAGTGCTTATCGCCAATCTCTGCCCATTCGCTTTCCATTGCTTGCTCTTTGGCAGTTCCTTCGTCCAACCAAGCTACGATGCCATTAAACTCATCAATGAATGGCTTTCCGCATCTGTCACAAACGACAGAGTACATAGTAACTGACTTAATCATGGTTGCATCCTTTCAGTAAATCGTCAATATATATCCACCTCTTGATAGTACAGTCGCTGCGCTTAAAACTAGATTCATCCCAACCAAAGTTGGTTAGGTGCGAAGTAACATAGTCTATCTCACCCGTCATGTTGAGTGGTCTATGATACACAACTTCTACCAAACATTTATGGTACTTTTTGGGATTTTCATCAATAGCATGCCACAAGTCTTTAATAAACTCATTGATAGCCCACTTAGCACCAAGCCCGATAGCTTCCTTAATGTCCCCTTCATAGAACATCTCTTCCTTTTCGTCTTCATTGAAGACTACCTCTTCGCCATTTAACAAAAATCTATCCTCATAGATTTCTTCCTTGGCTTCTTCTATTTTCTTATCGTCTATCATAACTTATTTCTCCTTTAAACGTTCTATTAATTTATTTGCGATTTTGATGGCAGAATTAACAACACTGTCATACGTAGAGTTAGGACGTTGTACAAGACCTGCTGCAACATCTTTTGCTATCTCATATCTTCTCTGCTCCCAAATGTTTTCTTCGTTATCATTATTCTGGGTAAAGCTTGAACAAAGTATTACATCCTCCTCATTTTGATTGGGTCTTTTGCTACAAAAAAAATATCTGGAGCAGTAACTACATAATCCTTTCATCCCTCACCTCCTTTCCATTCATCAGTCGTTCCTAGTAGATGTGCTGTCTCTTCGTTGTAAGGAATGCAATAATTGTACATATCACCACATACCATAACATACCTTTCGTCATCTCTATGTATTTTGAAGAAAAAGTTAGGAGTCCATTCGTCTGTTTTTGATTCTCTAACCAATACCTTTTCAAATACCTTGAACTCACACTTCTTTGGCAAATCAACAATCTGTTTCTTATCACTATCCCAAGCCTTGCCTTCCTCTGCTAGAGCATCAAAGAGCTGCTGCTTCTCAGAGTCAGTGGCTAGGCGAAGTTCAATATCTCCATCATCTTCTCTGAATGGTTCTTCTAATAGAAGCTGTTCATTATTGCAAAGAACAGCATGAAATCCTATATACGTCTCTTGTCTCGATTCGAATATAGCAATATGTATACATTTTCGTATCACAAGGGATACTATATCTCCATCCTTGAACTCTGGCTGAGTCTTCTCAATCTCCAAGGTTTCACGATTCTGCTTTCCGCCCAAACGCTCTTCGATGGTGCTGATGTAGGTCTGAGCAGCATCTTTACCTGCTTTTTGGAAATCAGAAGTTAGCAATCGTTCATTTTCATAGAAATGTTCTGTATCATTATTCTCTTTCCAAAGATAATATTTCCCTACGAAAGAGCAATATGTATCATCGGCAAATCTTTCAAATATAATATGTACATCCCCATCTTTATTAACCAATACATCTCCTTTCTTCCAAGCGAATTTGCGCCAATCACGCATTTCCTTTGATGGAAAAACGACACATTCTCCATCATCATACAATTTGCCATTTTTATCAAGATACCCTTCTCCACCATTCATAAAGCCAAACTTCGAACTATAGAAAGATACTTTAAAACTTTTATCGTCTGCTTCTTTCAACTCACATTTACCACAAGCAGAAGAGTACAACTTAGTTCCTTGCGGCTTATCCTTTAGGATTTCCGCTATATCAATCTTTTCTGTCATAATTTGAAATTTTAAATGTAATTAGTTGTACCACACATCATTTGGCATAAGAGCCAATTTCCATCCATACTCTAGTTCGTACCTTAATAATTTAAGGTCGTTACTCATTACAGACGAAAGACCTACAAACTTATTTTCGTACTCCATAGTCAAAAATTAGTTTCCATACTTATAACGCAAATAATTAGCTTCAGAGCCAAAATAAAGCTCTGTGTCGCTCATATTTGCCTCCATCAAGTCATTCTCTACATCTTTATAAGAAGGTACGCAATCCTTAACTCTTTGGCAGAACAAAGGATATTTTGAAGAAACGTCTTCTCCGTCTTCATCATAGATATTAATCTTATCTACATTGTAATATGGATAAGAAGAAACGTTTCCATTTGAATGAATAACCTTTCTACTCTTAACAGACACCACGATTTCGGCTGGTTTGTTAATAGCATCAAACTCGCAAGTAAAATCATCAAGCTGCGCCTCAAAAGCCGCATCTTCAATCTTTTCAGATAAGTTTTCAAAAAACTTTTTCATTTTCTTCTTACAGTTTTTATGGTGTGTCTCACCTTTTAAAATTAGTAACCTTGTTTCTTAATTACATTGCAAAGATACAAAGAATATTTGAAATATGCAAATTATTTAATGTATTTCTTTTACCATTTAACACTCTATAATAATATAAACAAATAATTTACTGACGTTAACAAAAAATCCCCACCACTACATTATTATATATAGTGATGGGATAAACACCAAAGGGTATTTTGCCTTTGGGCTATTTTTCCTCCTTATCTTTTAGTTCAACGAAATCTCCAATGCCCAAACGAGCCTTGTTGATGCAAGACGCAATCCAACCAATCAAGTAGGCAGAAGGCTCGCCGCCGTGTTCCATACCAATATCATTCTCGATGTTATCGCAGGCATGAGAAGCTTCATGGCAACAAACCCCCATCTTCATAGAATCCTTGCTTGCAAAATTAATAAATGAACAAAGCCTCTTATTCTCCTTTTCTCTAACTGTATCGTAGGTTATTGCGTCAGAATTAGAAAAATCAACCCTCAAAACCCCGCCATTTCTACCTTCAAAACACTTGTTAGCGTCCTCTTGGTTCATACCAATAGCGACACACAACATCCTTGGATAGATAACAGGGTCGTATTCGTAATATCCTTTCTTCTTCATATTCTCAACTATTTCTGTTTTGATACAATCTCGATAGCAGACAATAATGTCTTTTCGCTGATACCTTTTCCACTACCAACACCATCTTTCTCTATTCTTTCAAGAGATTTCTCAATAGAGCAAAAATCATCCTGAGAATTACTTATAAAGCCATCAAGTTCTTCACTTACACTACTGATACCATCGTTGGCTTTTTTAACAATAGCTTCAAGACGATCGAAACGCTTGTCGATATAATCTTTCAGCCTTTCTTCGTGCTCTATAATAGTTACAGAGCTTGAGATTTTCGCATGCCCCCAGTAATTATCTACGTATGAGTAATAATCACCTTTTTCATCGCTGTGTTTTTTGCCAGACACAAATCTTAACGCAACGAAATTTTCTCCATCCATTACCGCATAGACACCATCTCCAAATGGATATAGTTCGGCTTTTTCTGCATCCTCCCTACTTTCGTGTTCTTTGTATGCGACCTTTCCTAAAACGTTAACTCTAATTTCCATATCTCAACTATTTAAATTTCTCAAAGTAGAACTCAATTTGTCTATCAAAGTGCTCTTCGATTAAACCATAAGCAAGCGACATCTTTACTTGGAAAGAAGCCTTACCATTAAGCAATCCTTTAGCCTGTCTTGTAATCTCTGAGCGAAATTGTTCCAAACTCATATCACGCTTACGAAGATTACAAGACCTGCAAGATGGCATATAGTTCTCCATGCAATCATCGCCATGGGATACTACAAACTTTCCCTCCTTGTCGCTCCACCGAGAGTAACAACCTCGATTCTTCGGAACAAGATGGTCAACCTGCATATCCTTATACTCTATACTCTTGCCACAATAAGCACAATGCCCATCGTATTTGCGATATATTTTAAGTCTATCTTCTTTTTTCATAATCGTTAATGTTACCTATCAATATGCCACTTAGAGCAGACCTTGCATAAGTAAGGATGCCAGCCGGAAGCCTTTAACTTCGAATTCTGATTCAGAAACTCCCAAGCATCATCCTCTGTCTCGTATGCGACCTTCGCCTTCCAAGATTGACATTTTCTAACCCAATGCTCAGAATCTGGATGCAAATGACAAGGAATATATTTATTTCTTTTCTTCATAACTTCTTCAGAAATTTAAGTTGAAACCCTTCTGCCTTTTTTATTCCTGGGTATAGTTCCGTTAGAACCTCCCACATTCTAGTCTTGTGCCGATGCCACATAGTAACCGGATGCACACGCTCACCACTTGGTAACACATAGAAATCTGCCTTAATGGTATCAATATGCTCATAGTTTGCAGCTTTATATATAGTTCCCTTGTTACCTATGGACGTATCGGCATAAGATATAAGGTACTTGATTTCTTTATGTGTTGCCCTAATATACTTATGCAAGAGAGATAGGCAAATCGTCTCGCTAAACTTTGGCATATCATCAGACAACCACATTCTGTCAAATTCCCTCACTTGATGGTAATCCAACACTTCGCCCTTTTCAGTCTTGATATGCGGTCGAATTCCATACCCAATTTGCATAGCACCCCTAATCTTGCCTTTGTACAATACCAAAAGATTCAAGCAGCTATTCTTCGTTACCTTGTGTGAAAAGTGATGAGGAACTATAATTGCATCAGCTTGCGCCTTATCGCACTCCATCAGCTTTATTCCCTTTTCCCTGCACTCGTAACCGACAACAAATCCGCAGAGACCTAGCACTGGAGACTTGTTCAACTTTCTTCTTCTCATATCAATAATACCTCCAAAAATAACGTTTGAAATTATAAAACAAATTCTCAATACAAGCCTTGATTTCGCCTTCCCTTAACAATTGATTGCAATATTCAACCAATTCATCACGTACCAACCCACGCTTCGAGGCTTCATCATTAATGGCTTTTATCAGAGCATCCATTATCTCTTTATTCCCATTTCTTACAACAGGGTTACATTGAATAACCATACCCATATACATTGTTTTAAAACAGACTTAATTGCCTACTCATGTTCTTTAATTCATTATTGGCAAAATCTACTTGCCGCTGCTCTATTTCGAAGCCTATATATTTTCTTTCAAGATTAACGCAAGCCCTTGCTGTTGTGCCGCTTCCCATAAATGGGTCTAGAACAATATCACCTACATTTGTTGAGTTCCTGATTAGTATCTCCATCAACTTAACTGGTTTTTCGGTCTGATTAATCAATCCTTCTTTATCCCTGCGTTTGTTGGTTGGAATAGGTACACTCAGAATGTCAGATGTGCCAAGCTCATTAATTGGCTTCCCACCTCCCTTACGAAGCATAATGATATACTCCTTTTGGTTCATATAATACGTTCCACACACCTTAGTGCATTTATCCCATATTAAACACTTTGTGAAGTGAAACTCACTCCGTCCTATCTCATCTAGAAAATGCATCAGATTATAGTCGTTACACATAAGATAGCAATGAGTCTTATCCTTTAGTACTCGATATAGTTCGTTGATATACTCCGAAATATCTATGTCATTACTCTTGAATATCTTACCTTTTCTAGTTTGAGAATCCGTCCAATATCCACTCATGCTACTGCGCCCACCTCTAGCTTGTACCGGATAAGCAACATCAGAGCATACTAGGTCTATACATTCATCGTCTAGCTGCTTTAGAAGCTTTCGGCAATCACCTTGATAAATTCTATTTAGCTCCATCATATCACCCACTAACTTTCATTTCAAAATAAACTGTCTTGCTTTATCATTAATTCATTTTCTATTCTCTTGTTTGCTTTGTCGTAAAACTCTCTATTAGTTTCAAAACCTATAAAATTACGATTTTCTTGAATACACGCAATAGCCGTAGTTCCACTACCTATACAGCAGTCTAGTACAATATCTCCTTTGCAGGAATGCTTGTTTATAATGCTTCTGAAAAGACTAACAGGCTTCTGGGTAGGATGAAATCTCCCCTTATCACAACAGATTGGAAAGCTATATACTCCATTGTCATATTCACTATTAAAGATAGGATTTTTACCTTTCACCCCACACACAGCGACCTCTCTTGCGTTTGTGAGATAGTTTGTCTTACTATTTATTGGAACAGGATTTGTTTTTATCCATTCTATAAATCTAATTTGTTTAAATCCGACTTTAATCATCGCATCCTTTACGACCCCAATCTTCCACAAATCATAGAAACAAACTATATATCCACCATCTTTCAAGCACCTGTAGGATTCTTTTATCATAGAGCCTATATCAAATGCTTCCTGTTTATCCCAGTCTCCAAAGTCGATAGATATGCGAAATCTATCGGTATCTTTACCAATAGGAGCGGACTTTGCATAATTGGAATCCCTTGAAATTTCATATGGAGGGTCTGTGAGTATAAGCGAGACGGACTTGTCATCAATCTTGCTCATACCATCCAGACAATCAACTTGATAAATCTTATCTATCTCCAGCATATCCAAACATATCTTTTTGATTAAACATTTCTTCTTTGATTCTTTTTTGTGCTACCTTGAAATATTCCCCGTCTAACTCAAAGCCAAGGAAATTCCTGTTTGTTCGCATACAAACCAGAGCAGTACTTGCTGAACCCATAAAACCATCAAATACCAAATCTCCTTCGTCCGATGATTTCAAGATGCATTGCATAAGCAAGGGGATTGGTTTCTCGTTCTGATGTACCAATTTATCTGATGGAACTCTATCAAAGTCCCATACGTCCTCCAAACGCTTTCCGTTTATGGTTCGTCTGCCTTTATTCAAGTACAGGATTGGCTCGTAACATTGACCATATTGCGCATCTAAATCTCCAGCCGTATGGTTGTTCTTTCGCCAAATGAGCACATTCTTAATGGTAAACCCTGCGTTCCTCGCTTGTTGCATAAAAAAGTCCAAGGTCTTGGCTGAACAAAAGACGTAAGCAGCACTATCATCCTTTAAAATCCGGTAGCATTCGCTCATATAATCAATAATCAATTGCTCATTATCGTCATTGAGTATTTCCTTCGAAAAACGATGGTCATCTGCTCTCCTTCCGGTCTTATAGGAGATACAATATGGTGGGTCAGTAACAATTAAATCTACTTTCCCGCTCTCTATTTGTTTCATTCCTTCTATGCAGTCGGAATTGTATATTCTATCAAATTCAAGCATATCAAATCTCTTTTATAGCGTTAACATAAGCTTCATGAGCCTCTTCTTGCGTACCAAAGCATCCGATATAAGTTTTCTTCTTACCTACCTGGTACTGAGCTTGCCATTTTCTTACACTCTTATTCCAAGTCACGCCCAAGTATTCGGAAGAGGTTTTCTTTGCTATAGCAGAATAAATCACATTGTATCTTGCAGTGCAATACTCCAAGTTATCTACATCGTTATTCGTCTTGTCGAAATCCTTATGATTCACCATAGGCAACGCTTCTGGATTCTCCAAGAAAGCCTGAGCTACCAAACGATGGATATAAAACATCTTGCGCTTTCCGTTCTTGTAAAGCCATACCTTCAGATAACCTTTTGGTGTCTTGCAAGGAGCAATTTCCTTTAATTGAGACATTCTCCCAATAGTAAAAACATGTCCCAGCTTGCTAACATAATACCTTTCGTAATTCTTTATAGGCTTAATATCACCAAGAAACCTTGTTATACATTTATCTTTCATTGTTACCTCCTTTTTCAAAGAAACTTGAATATATGGCTTGCGCCTCCTTTGTATCTAGCAAATCAATATCATTGTAAAACCTTCTGTACACAACGCACAGCCTTTCGTCATTTCCAGTTTCTCTTGCTTTAGCTATTTGCTGACAAGATTCCATTAAAAATGCACTAATCTTCTCGTAACTTCGCATTTGTGTCTTCTTTAGCATATCCATGCTTACAAAGGTTTTGTAGTGGATGATATGCTTTTCTTGCTCGTATTCTGTGAGTATAAGCCCTTCTGGAATAGCAAATACCACCCTTCTTGTCTTGTCATCACTATAGAGCTGAACTGCACCTGTAAACGATGTATATATCTTTTGCAATATCTTGGCAATCGGTAAGTCTTTTTTCAAAAACCTTTCTGCAAATCTCTTCAGAAAATGAACGCTCATGGCAAAACAATCCTCGCTATACCCCTCGTTTCTACTCATAGGAATATACTCGTTGGTTTCCTTCAGATAAATGAATACACCGGACACGAAAACACCGCCTTGTTTTACACCTACTACTATGAAATAATTAGCATTTTGTGTAACCAATTCGTATGTCTTGGTCATTTGCCTTACGTTCTGCTTTCTCATTTCACGTTTTAGCTCATTAGCTTTTCGCATCTGAAACTCATAGATTCTAGCTTCATCTAAGTTTCATACTCTACGTATCTCACCCGAAGTCATACTTGCTGTTATCATACGCATTCCTCCTTTTTAATCTTTGACAACCAACAATCCCAGATTCTCGTAGCTACATTAGCCATCATAACTGGAGGAACACACATTCCGCAAGCAAACCAAGGCTTCATGCCATTAAAGTCGTAATCCTCAGGAAATGTTGATGCTAAAATCGTATCATGCGCAGACATATAGCTTGGATTATCAAAATACACAAGCCTATCTTCCATTGCTGATATAGTATTGCATACCTTATTCTTTTTAAGAAACATATTATTGAACATAGAAAGACGATTATCCATCCGCTTGACAATATCACCGATAGAATTGTCCTTTTCGTTTCTATACTCCCAATACTTCATCATTCCTTTAGGAATCTGTCTTCCATTATAGTCCGAGAACTCATCCAAGACAATTTCTTTCTCGTTGAAGTCCATATCTATCTTAGGCACTCGCTCGAACAAATCCTTCTGAACCATAAACGGCTTGCAAAGGTCTTTGCGTAATCCTAGAAAGAACACCCTAGGTCGATTCTGAGGTACACCCATATTACGTGCATTAAGCAACCAATGCTGCAAGATATATCCGGCATTATCCATCTGCTTGTAAATCTCTTTCACGTACTCGATAGCTTCACCTTGTAACAAACCTTGGACATTCTCAAAAACCACAACCTTTGGCTTTAGTTCTTTAGCGAGGTCAATTGAATAAAAAGCTAAATCGTCAAGCCTTTGCGCCTTCTGACCTTCTCGGAATACTTTTTCCTTTCCCCAAGCCTTTTCACGATCACCTGCGATACTGAATACCGAACAAGGGAAACTAGCATCCAATATATCCAAATCATGAAGCTCTTCTTTCATAATATGCCCCCCCATATTGATATTGGTAATCAACTCACGAATATCACAATTGAAAGCGTACTTGACATCGTGATTCTTCAAATACATTTTCATAACCTTTGGGTCTATCTCATTACATGCTACAACATCGTAGCCAGCTAATTTATAACCAAATGAACTGCCACCTCCGCAACAGAAGCAAGACATTACCTTACCTTTGTCTTTTGTGAAATTAGCATCTTTTTTAGTCCATCTATAAGGGAACTTGTGCTCGTTTTTATACATTTATCTACCATAAAAAACAATCGTTAATAAAAACCGATGTATAAAAATAACCACAAGTAATATGGTTGTAAAAAGGGCATCTAACCCTTGAATTTAGATTCTGTTTTCTTCGGCAATGCGTCTTAAATAATCATCCGCTGCGTTATCGTCTATTTTTGACTTAAGAGACATTCCTGTGTTATATCCTATCATTAAGGACACATTCTTGCTCTTTTTCTTGTTCTTTCCATATCGCCAGCCAAAAACCTTTCCTAGCCAAGCTATACCAACAATACCATCTGACACAACTATTGTCGGCAACAAAACAAATACTTTATATATCATCGCTATCTAATTGAGAGTTAAAAATATATCTATTCTGATTCAACCAAAGCTCCACATAGTCAGCCTTGATTTTCAGAAATTCTTCGTATGTGTAGCATTTCTGCTGCTTACCACCTTTGTTCCAATAATAGGCAACTCCTCCCAAAGAAAAGAAGTCTATCAAGTCCATTTCCTTTCGCTCTGGTTCTTCACGCTTTTTCTTTTGCCTATATCTACTTACAGCAAGCAATATGAGACAAACGCAAAGCAACATGAAAACAAGTATCTCGAATATTAACCTTACGTCTTGCATCTTATTTTAAACATAAAAACACGAAACTACCGATTGCAAAGTCAAAGGAATAGTGACTCGGACTGCCTTTCGGTATAGTCCATCGGGTTTCGTGTCTCTAATATCTTATCAATTTCTTAAATCGCCATTTTATCCTTTTTGTTCTGCGCTTGCAAAGATAAACAATATTTCGCTAACATGCAAACGTTTTAGTGCTTTTAATACTTTATTTGCATTATTTTAAACTTATCCTTTTTTGAAGTTCATTCCAAACTCTTCTTCCGTTACCTCATACATTACATCACCATATGCTACTCTTTGCTTGTCTTTTGCCATCAGTAGCAAGTTCCTATAAGGTATTTCTCTCACGACCTCTTGGTACGACAAATGCAGACTATCCATAAAAGATGCAATCTTGCCTAAGAGTGTATCGTTTCCTATGGTCGTGGTTTTGCTATCATCCTCGCCGCACTCTTCGCCAAAATTGATAGCTTCTGAAAATCCTTTATTGAAATTAGAGAATAAGCCATTTGCAAGCCATTGACAACATCTTCTAGTGTTCCTTTAGATAATTCATCACTAATGGATTCATCGCCTTGTATAAACACAGATAATGCCTTGCAAGCGTCACCTAAATCTTTCATCATCCCTAAGATTTCCCCTGGCGATTTGCCTTCCTCAAAACGGTCAAGGTATTTAGCCGCCTTTACCAATTTTATAATAGTTGGCGGTGAAATACAATAAGTCTTTCCATTCACCATTGTTGTTACGGAATCCTTCCCAAGAATAGCATCCGCAACTAATTTACTTGCCTTACTCATAGTTCTTAATATAAAAAAAGGGAACGGCAGTAATACCATCCCCCTCTATCATTTGTCGTTTATACCTTATTCCTGTTCCACAACTGCAGAACCTTCCCATTGGTACTCGCCAGCCACACCATCGGTCTCACTTTCCATGGCAACGGCAGAAATACCCAAAGTGATATTCTTGTCCTGCTGGTCTCCCTTGGCTACGATAGCTGCATTCGAGAAGACGATGTAGTTTCCGGTCTTGGTCTGAGCAACAATACACTTGTTGATGTTTGCCAAATCTTGGCTAGAAGACCAACCTACGGCTTCTGCCTCCGTTGTAGTCTCTTCTCCTGTTGCCTTGTACATCTTACCACCTTGCAAGTCTACCTTGTTCTTCCACGAGAAGACACCAATAGAGAATGTAATTGTCTTAGCACCCTCATCAGTCTTGTCACGATAGTAAACCTGTCCGTTCAGCTCGTTCTTGTACTCGGTAACACTAGGGTCATCCTGAGAATATCCCCATGTTCCCTCATGGCTGTTCAAGACCTCTGTAGCGGTTTTCAACCATGTAGCCAACTTAGCAGGTGTATTTGCCTCGGTAAGAGGAGCACCATACCAAATTCTCTTGATTCCAATAAATGGTTTCATCTTATCTTACGTTTAATGTTTCAAAATCAATAGTTATGTTTGCGTAATGGCAACTCAACCTACTCTCTTGCTCTATGCCGTGGGAGCGGATAGAATAACGATACCATACATCCTCTGCTTTTCCGACTTCATTGTCGGACAGGATTTCAATAGCCTTCTTTAAAAGCTCGTTCAACTGAGGATTAGCCTCGCCCTCTATATCTTTGAGCAATATGTTTACCTCTATAGTACAATCGTTGAAATATGTCTTGTCTGCACTCATGCGCTTAGGAATGATTACTATCATGCCTTCATCGGGAATCTTCTCACCGACCATAGGTCTTTCCCCTTCAAGTCCACCCTTTTTCAGATGTCCTTTCAGTCTTCGTTCCATTCCCATAAGTTCCAAGTCGTCATAGATTACATGACCTGCATCTATTTCTGTTATCATCGCATATCTTCGATTTCTTTCTTGATATACTGAATACCCGAATCTATAACATCATATCCTCTAGAGGAAACATCAGACGCATATTCCGCTTTATTACCAAGAGTCAAGGTATGGTCATGTACATTACTATAGTTAGACCTTCTGAGATTACCTGTTCGGTTTCGGTAGTTTCCGTTAGTCTTATCAAGCTCAACAGCAGTTTTACCTAACCTATCAAGGAATTCATCTACTTCCCTTTCTCCCTGCGCAAAGAAAGCGTCTATCTCATCCTTTATAACATCAGACATAGATACTCATATAACCAAGATAATTGCACTTAGGGGCATTATAGACCTTTCCACCTCCTCGGTAGCTTCCATCATCGGAATAGACCTTGACTTCATCACCTTCGGAAATCTGGCACTTGTCACAAACAATATGATATTTCGGTGTATATATGCTACCATTCTCGGTAGTGAAATGCTCGGTAGAGTTGTCATCGCACCGACAACGCCCCATTTCTTTCCATTCCTCAGAAGAGCCAATGACCTCGTTGTACTTGTTGACAACCTTATTCACGAACTTCTTCTTTAATATATGAGGGGAATATAACATAACCTAGACATTTACCAAATATCAGACTTATCCGTGATAGTGGAAAGCCCTAAAGCTGCCACCACTTCATTATCCGGAGCAACACCATATTTTCGGCAAAGCCACATATAGTATTGTCCTATCCTAGAGTAGTCCCAAGAGACAGAGAATCCATTTTCGTTCACATTGCTCATATATGGAGCAAGCATCAGTTCCTCGATTACGGAAATCATCGCCTTGCCTACAACCTGCGAATTATCAGACGTATATTCTTCGTCAAGGTCTATACCTGACGAAATATCTTCCAATTGAGCATCGGTAATATTCCAAGCACGCAACTTTTGCGAAATGTATTCTCTTATCTTCATGTGACATCCTTATTTCTGAGCCTGACTCATAGCCTCAGCGATTTTCTTTGCAGCCTCCTGCTCGCTCTTTGCTTTTTCGTCAAGTTCTTCTTCTACATTCTCCTTTTGGGAATTCTCTTCGGTTGACTCGACAGCATCCTTTCTTGGAGTTTTCTCCTTTTTAGGCTTGCTCTCCTTTTTCTCCTTCAAAACTTCCTTCTTAGGTGTCTCTTCAGACTTCTTTTCTTCTTCCTTTACAGGATTTTCCTTTCCATCATTCAAGACTTCCTTTTTAGGAGTATCTTTAATTTCCTTATCGTCTTTTAGAGGTGCAGAATGGTTATCATCCTGCACCTCCAACATCTTGCAAAGCTTACGTTCGATAAGGGAGTTCATGCGTTCTTCGTCAAAGTCCAAGACTGCACCAACTTCATAGATGGTGTTAAAATGAAACTTATCACGGAACGGACTAATTACCTCACCTCTCATAAGCCTAACCTACTGCTTGTGTTGAGTCCAAAGAGTAGATAGCATCAACGTTATTCAAGATAGGAACAACCATTGCTTGTGAGCTGGTGAACTCACGGAGTGGGTCGTTGGTAGAATAACGGCTAGCCAAGATAAACTCTTCGGCGGTCTGATAAGTTACACCTGCAACTGGTCTTGTTGCTTCTGCTACGTTAGTCCAGAACAAATCGCCCAAGTTATCATAGCAAGTAAAGGTCATATGGCCCTTAGCCCAAGGGTTGTGTGTTCCCTTCTTGCCGTTAAGCTCGGTCTTGATTGTACGGGCTACACGTACCAAGTTGGTCTGCCACTTATTTCTAAAGATAGACGCAATCTGCTCAAAGCTCAAAATAGGAATGTTGCTGTTATCCCCACTAAGTGCAATGCCTTGATTGAAGGCAAACTGAGCACGAACCTGCTTGTTCTTGCCAAGCAACTTGATTGTGTAATCATCAAGATAACAAGTAGTGATGGTGTTTTGGTCGTCCATCGCCTTGTCGTAAACCAATTGGATGTCATCAAGAGGAGTTGCATCCTCTGCGTCCCAAGCCTTAGCACCGTGACCAAACTTGTTCTTCTCGGCAAAACCTACATCAACTCGGACACCAGTACCACCGGAACGAGTTGCCAAAGCTACACCTGTTGACAGCTCACTGAGGAACATATCTTCAATACGCTCGTAAACCGCCTGAATACAACGAGGAAGGTCTGCAAACAAGTTACGCAAAATCTGTGGCTGAGGCAAACGTTGCGCAATCATGTTATCCAAATCCTTAAGCTGCTTCTCTGTCATGTAAAGCTTCATACCAACCTTTGGGATTTGACCCTCAGCGGTTGAAACCTTATCACGGCTCTTCAATGGGAGTTCTGCATCCATTGATACAACGTCAGCAGCAACTCGTGTATATTCCGCAGTAATTGATGCCCAGCGTCCGTCCTGACTATATGTGTTAGTCAAGTGGTCTCGGTACATATAGGTCAATGTGGTCTGATTCTTGCCGTTCAACTTCTCTACTACACTTGCAACAAGTTGTGGGAAGTATTTATTGACCAACTGAAAATAAAGTGATTTTTCCATCTGTTATCCTCCTTCTTTTAGTCTTTATCCATAGTTGCATCAGACTCATCGAACTTGTTAGCATCCTCATCGCTAACCAAAGCAATCTTTGGCATAGCTGTAAGGAACGCATCCGGATAGTCTGCACCATTCGCAGCCTTAGCTGCTACCTTGTTTACTTGTCCAGCAGTCATAATTGCCGCTGGCTCACCGTTCAGAATGGAACGATAGAGAACACCTGCATACTTGTAATGCTCCAATGGGTCACTGGCTGTTCCCAAAGCCTTATAATTGCCTGTATCGATAGGCAATGGCTTGTAAGTTCCCTTATCATCTGTCACGATAACACGACCTGCGTAAAGAACTTCATCGTTTACGCCTGTCCAATCCAAAGCACGACCGCCCTTGATGTCGCCTTCCCATTTCTGGATAATGACGGAATCCTCACCAAAGACAATTTGCTTTTTCGTAGTCTTCAATTCCTGATTCATGTTTTTCAATTTTTAAAGTGACTGAACTAATGATGCGGCTACATCGTCAACTTCCTCCTTTGTTGGCTCACCTTCGCTTGCACGATAGCTGCCCCCGAATTGTGGTTGTAGCAATGCCTTGTAGTTGTTCGCTACCTTTGAGAGGTATGTGTCGATAGCTTCATCTGTAGCATCATCGCTCAGATTGAAACCCTCGTCAATACGACTATCGGGAATGCCCAACTTCTTAGCCTTTGATAAAATCTTCGCATCGTGGTCTGCCTTTGCCTTTGCCTTTGCAGCAGCCTCTTCCTTAGCCTTAGCCTCCTCAGCTTGCTTTTGGATTGTTTCTTGCAATTCCTTAATAGTCTTGCTTTGCTCCTCCATCTGTTCGTTGTAAGTCTTGGCTTGATCTGTGTTCTTCTGAGTCAAGGTCTTAACGAGTTCCTTGAACTCTTCACGTTCCTTTGTTCTCGCTTCATCTGAAGCTTTCTTCTCTGCTGCCTGCTCTTCAAAGTATTTCTTGAGATAATCCGGCATTTCGTTTTTCTTTGCCAATTCCTCCAAGCGTTTCTTTTCGGCTTCTTCAGCGGCTTTCTTGGCTTCTTCGTCAGCTTTCTTCTTAGCTTCTTCTTCAGCAGCCTTGCGTTCAGCATCTTCTTTAGCCTTCTGTGCCTCCTCGAACTTTTTCTTGGCATCGGTAACTCTGCGGTCATTGTCCTTTTGCAAGGACTCCAAAAAACTCTTTTGACTAGCAACCACTGTCTCGATGTTGTCATCAGTAACAAGCCCCATCTTATCAAGCATTTCGGCATGTGCCTGAAGAACTTCATCACCTAACCCAAGAGACTTATACTCTTGTTTTAGTAACTGGAAAATTTTATCTTTCATTATTTCGATATATTTGTTAAAACTAGTGCAAAGATAATACGAAAAGAACAATAAATACACTAAATCATTTGCAAGTATCTCACTTTTGCTAAAAAGTGAGTAATAACGGCATTTCTAAGCGATTTAAGGCTATTTTATCACATAAACGAATAATTAATAGCAACACAAAATAAAACACCTTATATAACAAAAAAACGCCAAATATCCTCACGGACATCTGACGCTTGTCGAATTAAAAAGAACCTAAACATTAAAATATCTAAAAGTTTATGACATTTCTCATATAACCCAAATGATTCAAATTTGAATAGAACCGTCCATCACGCTCTATGAATTTACCGGACTTCAAAATCTCACCATTATGCAACATTGCAAACTTAGAGCTATGAGCAGTCCATTTGTTCATTTCTTTCATATGTTCATCAGAACCCCAACCATATTTCTTGATAGTAGGATAGATAAAACGCTCAAAGCAAATCTGACTATCCGTTTTATCATGCTCAGAGCAAATCGGGAGCACTCCATTATGTGCGAACCAATAACCTGCCTTGCAGAATGGATGGCAATTCTTGACACAGACAGAACCATGAGTAGCAAATCTAAAATGTATGATTACATTCTCATTTATATCTCGCTTCATCAATCTACGGATAAATGTAGAGAAATGCAAACTCTTGTAATGGTCAGACTCGCTCACAAAACCGCAACCATCAGGATTTCGCATATACGCTGCCTTCAGCTCATCAACAGATGGCAAAGCAACACCTTTCGGACATACAATAATAACACACATATCTTTACCCTTTCTTTTTTCTTAATAATACTTTGATTTCTTTGTGTCCTAGGGCTTTTACCCTAGGACTACATTAATTAATCGTTATTGGCTGCAAATGCGTCCTTGCGACTCTGGAAGAAAGCCTTCTCTTCTTTATTTAAGAAAGGTATATCTTCGATATTCATAACCTCACTAGTGAAGACATTGTTGCGAGACCAACCGACAAGCTTTGCGCAGAACTTCACCCACATTTCTATCTTCTTGAAATTGGTTGAACCTTGATGCTGGCGAAACTCGATTGTCCTGTGACGTGTATAGCTCTCAGCATTGACCTTATAATATCTATCTCCATGAAAGACATCGAATCTAATATCTTGATTGCTGTGACAATTAGTGAAATCCTTGTCAAGCAAGCTGGCTGCCCAACGGCAATTACCTCTTCTTGAAGGAGCCATGAAGCTATCAATCAATCTTTCAAGCTTCTGATAATTCTTGAAGACGTTAACATACTGCTCGCCTGTCAACTTAGCTGCACCAATATGAACGTGAAGACCACAAGTAGAATTTACTCTTGCACCTACGGCATCCAAAGACTTGATAGCCTTCTTCAAAGTTGCCATACCATTTGTATTACCATTCAATACCGGACTAACAACCTCGTTAGGGTCAACATCACCCCCAACTGAAGCATCACTAACAATCTTGAAATAACTCTTGTTGTCGGTGTGGTTATAGCCCTCAGAATGAATATCAACACCATTCTGACGACCTGCCTCTATCAAGGCATTGCGCTCGGCATGAACACATTCAATCTCAACACCGAATGTATAAACGAATCTCGTTGAAGTAGAACCGCTAGGTACACAGACCTTCAACATATCGGAGATTTCTTTCTCACGAAGACCGCAAGCTTTCAATGCAACAATCTTTTCGTTGCGAGGCATCTTTGACTTCTTGATTTCGTCAATAGTCTCAATTAATGACTTCTTTGAACTTGCGAATGAAAAACCAGTCTGCTTAGACATAATCAATTGTGCTAGTTGTTTCGGGTCTTATCCCTTGGTGTCGCTCTCACCTTTATGAGTGAAACTTGTCACTCGGCAAATCAACCAACTTATCTTGATTGACGATGCAAAGATACGAATAAGTTTTGAAACATGTAAGTTTTTTAATGTTTTTCTTTCGTGTTTTAACCTTTCATGACTGTTATGTGGGTTTTGTTAACATTTTCAGCTTTTATTTTACCTTATTATATATAAAAAGGCTTCGATGTTCACACACCAAAGCCTAAAAACTCTACTAACTAATTACCAATTTTTATCAACTATCTTTTTAAATCATCACCAATATCTTCTTCTACTCCCAAATCCGGCAATCGGTCATACGCTTTTTGGTCATCACCACCTTCAGACTTGACACCTAACAGGTAGCCATTCCGAAAAGCATAATATACCACCTTTTCCATATCTTTAGCCGTTGCGTTATCTGTCAAATGCAACGTGGCGTACAATCCCATCAAGAACTTACGTACATCTTTTGGATATACCTTGTTGTTCTTTTCTAAAGCGACTGCCATTCTTAACGGACTTTTCATATTCTTCAATTTTTCGTTAAACCCTCTAATGAATCACAAAAAAGAGGCCATTCCGCTTGCTTCCCTAGTCCATAAGCTTATTCACAACTTTATTCACTCCATCTGTTTCCTACGTTACCCGTTGACAGATGTCCGAGATTCCAACAGAACAAACTTCACGGCTCTCTTCTTGTGTTTCATTGTGCCAACGGAAGGATTCGAACCTTCGACCCTAGGATTAAAAATCCTATGCTCTGCCACTGAGCTACGAAAGCGTAAAGGAATGATTGGATTTGCACTAACGCCCCCTTAGTTACCAAGCCAAGTGCTCTACTACTGAGCTACATTCCTCGTAATCTGACAAAGTTACTCGTGGTGCAAGGGAGATTCGAACTCACCGAACCCGCAATGGGAATAGATTTACAGTCTATCTTCTTTAACCGCTTGAATATCGCACCTTTTATGGAATTCATATCAAATACCACATCGTTGCCCCAAGCGGATTCGAACCACTAATGACAGAACCAAAACCTGTAGTGTTGCCATTACACCATAGGGCAATTTAGTACTGCATAAAGGATTCGAACCTTTGAATACCAGCGTGAAAAGCTGGCGACTTAACCACTTGTCTAATGCAGCAACTAGGGTCTCTCACCCTAATAAGAGTTTCCTTGTTATAGTCTAGCTGGGCTGGGTAATCTATAAACCATGCCGTAAACTCCTAAGTCTTGACTTATTATGGTAGAAGCGACCTCTCTGAAGGCCATCTGTTTCAAACACGATGCAAAGATAAGCATTTTTTCTTATACTTGCAAGTGTTTTAGTGTTTATTTATATTCTTTTGATGAATTTCACATCACTTATCCTTGCGGAGAATACCGCAAAGGGTTTCTACAAGTTTCTTTGCGTCATCACCTTTAATTTCGATAACATTTGAAACATCAGGAGCATCCTCGCCTTTCTGTTCATTATCCAAACGCTTACGGAGAGCCAAATCTGGATTCTCAACCAAGATAGAGTCTAAAGCATAATTGCAAATGCGGCTTGCAAGTTCCTCGTTACCATTCGCATCACGCACAAACTCACTCTTGCCTTCAAGAATACCCATAATCTCATTGTACTCTTCAGCATTCTCACAATTTCGTGAGAGCATACCAATCACCTTGTAACGATCAATCTCAAAACTGACCTTTAATTTGTCTTTATTCATTTCTGTTTTCTTGATTTATAAATTAATTAATTGCGTCTTATATTCCACATGCTTTCAGCAGGGCCAACCATAACATCAATATTTGCTCCTTGCTTATTTGCTACTGTTTCAATCCACTTAAGGTTGATAAACTGACCAGCGGAAAGGTTCATTTCTTCCATATATGCCTTATCTGCCTTTGCCTTTTGTCGCTCAGCCTTTTCTCTTGCTATCTGCACTTCATATTCACGTTCTTGTGTCTGCTTGGCTTGCACGACCTTTGCCGTGCGGTTCATTTCATTAAGCTGTTCCTTGTTTGGTGTAGCTTTACCAATGATAACCTCCTTTATGATGATAGGCATCTGCTTTTTCTTTGATAGAGCATTCACATAGTCCTGCATCTGCTTGCGTATCTTGTTGTCAATCTGATTAAGCACTTGCCGATTCGACATCAAGTCAAATGGGGAATGCTGAGAAATATGGTCTCGAACCAGATTGCAGAAATAATTGTTGAGATTAGTATCAAACCATTTCTCTCCATAATTCTGCAAAAGAATTGGGGACTTGCCTTGCTCAATCTGAGTAATGATTACAGTATGGAAGTCAAGTGGCGTGTTATCGTCACTAAACAAATCATCTAGGGTAATCTCATGACGGACTGGAACAATCTTGAAGTAATAACCACTCGTTGACCACCAACACCAAGTGAGACCAGTCTGCACTGCTTGCTGTTCAACACCTCCATGCCCAATAAACCAAGGCTTCTTTACGATTACGGCTTCTTCGTCTGCATCGGGAGAAACCGAATGACAACTTGTAAGCGCACTCATGCCGAGTATCGCAAAACAAAACATTAAGATAATTTTCTTCATTCTTAATTTGATTATTGTGTTATATTATACCAAAAATTCCTCTCATAATAAAGTTCTCCCTTTTTCTCATACCGGATAGCATCTGACTCTTCACATAGCTGACGAATACGCATATACAAGCGTTTGTCCAGCTCTTCTTCAAACAAAAGAGACAACTCCTTCCAATTGTCAACAACAGGAGCAAACCAAGGATACTGCTCCTTCACAGCTTGTAGCTCATCCAAGGTTACGTGTCCGTATTCTACCATGTCATAGCATCTACGGAAGTCACTATTGTCTTTGGGAATATTCAAATCTTTCTTTCGTTTTACCCCCATCAATGCACTCCACATAGTCATTGAAGAGACACCTGTATCACAGGTGGCTATCCACTCTATCATTCTTTGCTTGTTCATTTTCTTTTATATTAATCACGCTAAGTCGCTTTATTAGCTCTTCACATGCTTCTTTAGTTAAGATGCAATTCTTGAAATCTTTAATGCCAGTAACCTTTTCACGAATAGCAGCATTCGTGTCGTACACTTCTTGTAGTTTTTTCTGAAACTCAATTACGTCTTCGTTGGTGAGTTTACCTTTCTTCTCAACAATCTTGTTTGTTATATTCTTATAAACACATTCGAGTTCAATACATAAACGAGTTTCTAACTTCATCATTATTGCGTGTACAAAAGTATCATAAAGTCTTTCCATCTTGTATTTCCTCCAAAAGTCTTCTGATTTCCTCGTTATCTTTATTCTCAATGCGAGCCTTTAAGATGCTCTTGAAAGCGGCATCCATTGCATCGTATCTACTGGAATATTCCTTACCATCTGTATGACACAGCCTTCCTCTACACACCATGATGTAGTTTGCCAACAGAACTTACCTTTCGAAATGTTTGCAACACAAATATAGTAACCGAAATGCTCTAAAAGCCAATCTAACACCATATCATAGCTTGGAGCGGATATTGCCGGATGCTTACTATTCAACTTTAAGGCAGCAGAAAACTCAATATTGGATTTCTCCCACTCGGAATTTGAATAAGCGATATAACTTCCGTAATGCTCACTATATTTACCACCCTTACGAATGCCACCCTTTGCTGTCCAAGGGCTGGCGTAAGCCCAAAATTCGGCTATCTTTTCATCGTAGCCAACCTCCTTCAGAAGCTTGGCTATCTCAAAAGGAACTACCTTCGGTTTTACCGTATGCCTATTTGCCATTTTTCACCCTTTCTAAACTGAACCCGATTCTGACTTATCTAATTCATCAATCGCCTGTCTGAGCAAAGGAAGTATCTTATCCAAATCATCGAAATTCGGTACGACTTCATTTACTCGCAAGATTGCTTGACCTAGCAAACTCTTAATCCTTTTTCTGTCCATTACTCTCGGCTTGTTTCTCTAAGTCTTTTAAATCTACCTTCTCAAACCGAGGAACCGGCTTACCATCTACCTCAACATTACCAAAGAACATATCCTTTGGTCGCACCCAAACTTCATGTTGTCCGCACACTGCTTGATACGCAACCTTAGCTTCAGAAGTCTCGCTATCAGTAACCTCACCAAGGTACTCATAGAAATTACCCTTGTAGTGTCGGTAAATCGGCTTATTGAATCCACCATGCAGCCAATCGGCTTTGTCCTTGATTTCCACGTACTCCCTTACCGCATCACATTTACAGGACTTACTCAGCTCTTCTACCCAATCAAAGAAAGCTTGTTTGTCCTTGACCTCTTCACTTGATACCATGAAGAGATAAGTGCAAAGAAGCATCTTACCTGCATCGGTATCATATTTCTTGTTCACCTCTTCAGCTAATTGCATCATAGGTGTATCTAAGCGATAATTACAACTCATAATCTATCCTTTTTTACTTTTTAAATTTGCCAAATCCTCTTTCAAACGTAGATGGAAATTATCTTCTCCATCATCACCGGAAAGAAGGTAATCAATTCTTTGGGCATAAACCTGAGCTTTCTTCAGAAGTTCAACGCCCTTCTTAAATTCCTTGATAGTCTCTTTAGACAAGCCGTATTTGTTAGGCATCGTATGATGATGCTTTCTAACATACTTGTCTTCATCCTCCTCTAACCATCGGTCTTCGAGAAAACATCTTTCATCTTCCTCATCCAATGGATGACCATCAATATAATCTTCTATCTTTGTATATATGTCAGCAATCCTATACTGAGCATAATCAAAACGTCCACCACTCATAATCTTCCAACTACTGGAATTTGAACTTATTTCAGCACACTCAATCTTGCTTCTAGCTGTTGGATGATGTTATCTATTGTCTTACCCTTATAGTCAACAGCAATATCCTCCAACACTTTAATCTGAGCCGAAATCTTAATTCTATCTATTATTAATGTCATAATCAAACTTGTTTCTTATGATGCCGTGCTTGCAAAGTTGTAATGCACAATATATACATAACCACCATACATCTTTCCAATAGTTACTTCAACGTAATCAAAGATGATGTCGCCATCCACCTTGTAAGAAACCAAAGGCCCAGTAGGGAATGCGTTGTGCTCTGTATAGTAACGATACACTTCTTGTGATAGTAACTGCTTGAATACATCAACCTCACCGTCCTTTGAAAAAACACCCTTAAACTCATCTTCATTGTCGATTGCAACAACTACTCCAAGTTCTTTTCTTACACATACACCTTCGTTTGTACCACTTTGCTCATTATACAAGACTGGTAATGTGTAAACAACTCTCGATTCTTCCATATGCTTATTCTTAATTTGTATTTTATTTTATCCTTCCACTTTCTTGCATTGAGCTAAGTCTATCGCATACGCCCAACGCTTAGGGACAAAAGACATCGTAGGCTCAAATCTATTTGCACGTTCAACACATACATCTTGCGTCCGGTAAATCAATCCGTCTGAGCCTTTTACCTGTAACTCAACTAGAATAGTGTGGCCTAGCATCGGGAACTTATCAATATCATGCCAAACTTCACCACCTTCAATGAAGGAAGGCTTAATATGATTAATCTTTTTTGCCATCACTTACCACATATAAAATGGTTTGACTTATATTCTCTAGTTATGGTCTCACGGCTACCAAAGCACCATAAGTCCCTGGATTGTTCCTTGTGCAACCTTGATGACTTAATATAATAGCCATTGTTGACATCATAATGCTTACGTACCATGATATTGTCGTTTACCACTCCGACCTCTTCATCCGAAATTACATAGAACATTCGACCATCGCTAAATGCTTTCAAGCCTTTGTACACTCCATTAGAGACAACCATCTTTTCATAGCCGTTCGTCTCCCAGTTGGCATAATCCCAGATGGTTTCCAAATCATCATCATTCAGAAGATTATTATCAATAATAACCTTGCCGATAACCTTGAATTTGCCATCTTGCATCATTGCCTCAACGATAAATTCATCGGCAGCGTTGAAATCGCTAATCTCTATGGGTCTCATAATACTTGTGCTTAATATTCTCGTAAATCACTCTCTTTGCAGCCTTTGCTCTTCTGTTATTATCAGAAAAAACATCATCATACAAAGACATATCTTCACTCTCAAAAGCCACATGCTCCCCTTTGTAGCAAGCATCAAAGCGGCATCCTTTTTCGGACTTAGCCGCAGTAAACTTTATCTTACCAAACTTAATCTGCATAAGCCCTATCCAAGAAAATAAATTAATGATACTATTTCAAGAGCAAATAAAAACGCTAACGCATTCTCAATTGTGAATACCTTTTTCATTGCTTCAATACAGTTTTACGTGTGTCTCACGCTCTAAATTTATATTGTAAGGGGATTTCATATCCCCTTTGTTATTCTTACTTTAAAACTCGATAAGTTTCGTAGAAATCGTGAAAGCTCTTCAAGTAACCTTTCTCAGTCAAAGAGTTTAAAATTTCTTTCAACTCATCCTTGGTGTTATCCAAATCGAAATCATACAACTCAGCAAATGTAAAGTACTTGTTACCACCAATTACATCAGCTATCACTTCGATGTTGCCATAAACCATTGTCTCTTTCTTACTCAATCTAGTATTCATAACGAATCACAGTTTTTACGGTGTGTCTCACCTTTTTAATTAGTAACCTTGTTTCTTAATTACAACGCAAAGATACAAAGAATTATTGAAATATGCAAATTATTTAATGTGTTTCTTTTATATTTTAACGCTTATTATATATGTAGGCGCGAAATTAACTTTCTGTAGCAGAAAAAGCCAAAGAATCCACCATTTCGTTATACATATTACCTCTATGAGCCTTAACCCAATGGTATCTTATCACCTTGCCTTTCGCTACCTTATTATATATAGGCTGTAAGTCTCCTAACTTGCAAGCCTGTATTCTCTCTATAGCCACTTGGCAATCCACATATACATCAACAGAACACAAAGGAGGGCAATCACCCAATGCTTGAATGACCGCCCTTATTTCGGCTCTCACCGAATCGTTCACTTTGGCTGTCATAAATGTATATTTCCCACTATTGATAATCGCTCCCTTATGAAGCACAAGCCAACCGCAACCACACTTGTTGTTCTTACTAGAGCCATCAGCATACACTTCATAGCGCACACCTTTAGCCTCATCAGCAATCATCTGAGCAACAACCTCCAAAGAGTCATTGCTCATCACATTGGCTATTTGCTTGGCTTTCTTCTTCATAAGCGATTAAATCAAACCTCGTTCCTTGAACTCATTCATCAATGGGGTTGCCAAGACCTCAATATCTGGATGAGGCTTTCCGGTAGTTCCTTTTGATCGCAAATCGAAGAAATGAAGCCAATCACTCACGAATGCTGTATGAATCAACTCCGTGTTGGTATCAAGAGGAAGTATCGTTCTCGCATCCTGTGGCTTAAGACCATCATCCTTGACCAAAGACAAATACATCATTTCGCATACTCTATTTGCAAACCACCATTTTTCTACCGGACTCCAATGCTCATAACTACCGATGTTCTTTGATAGGTCAACAAATGTTCCACCATCAAAAGACGATGGATTAACCGCATCATCTTCGCTAACCCACTTTGGCTTGTTGATAGCAATCTCGCCTCCGAACTTATCCTTACTATAGTTGCAATATCTAGTGCTTTGTTCCGCTACGGAATCTACACGATGTCTGTTAGCCTCTCTACTTACCGCAATCTGAGTAGTAAAGCGGACGGTTATTCGCTTCTCATGCCATTTCGTAGGCTCGCAGATATAGTCCAAATCATCAAACCATTCATTCTCTACTATAACTCTGTAGTTGGTCGTAATATAGTAATCGTTACCTATCTGCATCACCTTGGAATACTTGTTCTCACGATAGTGTTTGACCAGTAGAGACTCCGGAACAAAGAAGTCATTATCGTAAGCAACATGGAGATAAATTGTTCCATGTTCACACATGGCAAGATGGTTGCTGCTTACCATACGCTCAACGAAAGGCTTTGCGCTGTCTTTGTCAATCTTCATACTTGACGCATAGCAAGTGCGACCGCACAACTCTATCTGCTTGTAAACTCCATCCATACCCTCGCCTTGGGATAGGATTTCATATTTCGGTTCTAATATCTTCATATCCTTATAAGTTTGAAATTCGACTACAAAGATAACTATTATATTCCACTCTACCAAAAATTAGCATTCAGTTTAACAACACTTATCTATATTGTGAAAAACAAAAACTTTCACCATAAAAAAAAGAGGAGAGTGCATCACGCATTCCCCTCCTTCTCGATTATATATCAATATTACTACAGTTGTCTTAGTGTGTCTCACCGCTTGCAAACATATCTACTTGCTTGGAAGACTTGTAGCCGATGATTTCCAATACCTCCCCAAATTTAGAATCATACCAATGTGGTTGTGTTTGATTCATATTCTTCTCGTTGATGTCGTTCTCACCATAAGCCAATCCTTTCTTGGTAATCTCACAATACTTGTGTACCTTGTTCGTACCCTTGCGCTCTTTTAGTTTCAATAATCCTGCCTTTACCGCCAACTCATTGAACTTTCGAGCAGACAAGCCTACACCATGAGATTTCAATAACTCCGTAGCGGAATGCTTTGCACCATTCGGTGCGCTCACATAATCAGGTGTCGGCAACCCTAATGGTTCAGCAATTTTCTTAGCCATCGCCAATTTGGAAACATCGCTGAGGTTCAGATAACCAGGAAGAAAGTTCAACCACTTCAGCTTGATGTCAAAGGAATCGGAAGCTTTCTTGTCCAGCTTCTCCTGCTCGTACTTGACTCTGGCAGCTTTCTCGACTTCGATGAAGTACTTACGGAACAATCTACCTTGCTCATTGTTCTCAATCATACACAACTCCTTTGCCATATCCAAAGATAAGGCATACTCAATACGACTTCGACCACCATTTGAGTTTTCCATAATTTTGTGGAAAACTTCAAAATCTTGATTTTCAACGAATCCATACTTTTCTATGCGATTTTTAATCCATGTTGAAAAGTCTTGCTTACTGCCCAACTTTTGGTGCAGCTCCCTTGCGTTCACGGCTTGTTTGCCGTCATGCTCGATAATCTCTACAACTTCAATACCTCTCTTTTCATTGTTAAGGAACTCTGAGACTACTGGTAAAGCCTCTACATTTACATCAGTTTTGTTAAATTCTAATGTCATTTACCTAAAATTTAAATTGTTAATAATTATATTTGGCTGTGGTGGAAACGAAAAGCCCCATCCGCTAAAGTCACGAGTGCGGACAGGGCTTGTGTCAACCGTCCACTTATGTAAGGCGATGAACGGAATGACGAAGCTCCACGCTTGGAGCTAATAAAAATATTTATTTTGTAAAATTGTTCAAATGTCAGTCAGTCGTGCGCCTTACTTCACAACCTTGTTATTTCGGATGCAAAGTTAATGCTATTTTCTTTAACTTGCAAACGCTTTAGTGTTTTGTTTAAAACATTAACGTTTGTTTTACTTTGGAGGACTTCTGTCCTCGCCAGCACGACCAACCATTGTGGCACGATGCTGCACATTACTTCTTCTTTCCATTGCTCACGGAATTTAATTGTTAAACATCAAAGATAATGTGCAGTTGTTTCGGTGTGCCTCACCTTATATATTGTTACGCTACCATTGATAGCATTTCTTTAGATTGCATCTGAATCCATTGGCAAGCATCCTTGCGGAAAAAGATGTCAGAATCGAACCGCTTTCCATCCACGATAATGTGGCTACCCTTACACTCGAACTTGTGGTTTTGGGTCAATGGTATCAAAAGGTATGTATCACCCTCTTTCTTGTCATACACAAGCGTCAAATCCGTGCCGATAACCTGCGATACCACCTTATGCTCATCTGAGCTTAAAACACCAATCTTCTCATCGTAGCTCACGTAAAGAGCATCCATCAAATTCTTATCCATATCTCTTAAATATTTAATGTTCAAAGTCCGGTGCAGTTTAGCGTGTGCCTCACGAAATCTATTACAAATCACACTCGTATGAGTATTGCTTTTTCAGCTTGTTCAATGCGTTCTCGGTAACGTAGTAGATGTTATCGAAATACTCGCTTTTCTTGATGCTCCGGCTTTCCTTCAGCTCTACCTTGTGATTGAATGTCACTTCGTAGCGGTTAGCGATGCTTGTAATCAAGAAATCGACCTCACGCTTATGTCTGTCCAGCTCGGTCTCTTTATACTCTCCACGCTTGATAAATGCGTCCTTGTTTGTCTCTTCGATGGTTGCAACCATGTTGCCTTGCATCACGATAATCTTTGCGCTCATATCTAGTTTCTTTTTTAAATCCTTAATAACCTTGTTAAGCAACTCTAATCAAGTTGTAGTTCTTGAATTGTCTCCACTCGCCCTTGACTTCATCCCAATACTTTGTGCAGTCCTTGCAAGCGTAACCCTTGCCGTTAGGAGTGTAGTCAATATGACTCTCCATCAAAGTGCCGAAAGCCTGACGAATCTCACCATTCATTTTCTGAAAATAGAACTCAACGACCTGCTTCTTCATGCGAGCCTTCAGCTTGATAACCTGCCAAGCTTGCTTCAAGCATTCTGCCTAACTCATATAAGCACCTTTAAGCTGAAAGGCTCTGTGTGCCATATTCATCACTTCTCTCATCATATTCTTAAATGTAGTAGCCATAATCTTTCAATTTTAAACGTTAAACTTAAATTACTTACTTTGCAAGTCCGATGCTCTCACGCAAGAAGCTCTTAGCCTCATCGTTGTTCATATTGAGCTTTATTGTTATCATATTCAACATTCTATCAACGTCCTTTTGGGTATTTATCCTGTTGCTTACGAACTCTATCATAACGAACTTCTGAATCAAGTTTCTTCTTATCATTGAAGTAGTCATATTGCTATACCGTTTTACGAGTGCCGACTCGGAGGTGCAACCTCAGCTAAATTAATAATGTTATTGTGACCTTTGTTTCTTAATCACAATGCAAAGGTAACATATTTACGTTACACTACCAAATATTTTAGAAAGAAAATGTAACGTATTTAAGTTAATTAACAGATATTCGTTTGTAACGTACTATTCTTTAAACTTCGTTAATACTTTTACGTATATATGCTACATTTCAAATATTATTCTTATCTTTGCAAGAAAATAACAATGTAACGTATTACGTATTATGAGATTTAAAGATGTTCTTAATAAATATGGTGTAACGCAACAAGACTTAGCAGACCGGATGGGTATGAATAGAGTTTCGGTTTCTCGTTTACTTAGCGAGAAAAACGACTTGCGTATATCAACTATCGAAAAAATAGCAAACGCTATAGGCTGTCCTGTAGCAGAATTGTTTGATAAGCAGAACAATGTAGATGCTATGAGTGATTTCATTGCCCTAATAAAACAAGGTGGTGAGTTATATTCCGCATCGTCCATTGCTGAGGCTAGGGACGTGCTGGACAAGCTGGAAAGTGTTAAGTAACGTAAGGAACATTCCTTACAAGTATTAATAATTAAAACTTTTACGACTATGACAGATTTTTTCAATTTGAGAGGTGCAGCGGTATTCCGTGTTCTCTCAGTAATTAGTGCAATTGCACTGGGGTTAACCCTCTTGTTGTTTGTCATCGGCTTAATGCTGGGCTTCTTTGGAGAGCAAGAGGCGAAGGCAATAGGATGGGTAATGGTTGGATTCTCAATCTCTTCCTTTATCTCTTGCCTCTTCATGTACGGCTTCTGCTACCTCATAAAGGTTGCCAAGTCTTACGACAAGGACGAGCAAGAGGACAACAAGGAAGTAACATTCCAATACAAGGGCTACAAAGGCACTTTCACAAAGGATGACAATACTGGAAGGTTTGATGGCCACATCATTGGGACAAGCTATTCCTACTCTGGCTACAGCCTTTCAGAGACAGAACTTGCATTTCAAGCGAGAGTTGACGAATTACTGGAAGAAAAGAAACTATAAAAAAGAAAGAGGAGCGCATCATACGTTCCTCTTCTTTGTTTACAATCTACTCATCTTATCTTTTAATTCGTGAATATCATTGAATGCTTGCAGCATAGGCTTATGCCATCGCTCTTGTCGCTCATCAATCGACTGCAAGTACATCAAGCTTTGTGCAAGGATAGTCCTATCCTCATCAACGGCTAACCAAATGTTACCCACATTACCCATAATAGTATTCACGCTAGCTGTTAGTAAGCTACCCTCTGTGCCACCATTACGAGCTACAATAGCATCCAACTTGGTATTTATGAGCTTTGTTTCCTCATACGTTCCCTCTGTAGCAATTTGTACCGCTTTGAAACGACCATTCAACTCTTCTCCTGTATCTTGGCTCATTGATTCAAAAGAACCGGAAGAAGCGGACTGCTCGTAAGATTGCTTGTAACCCGTAATATCAGCAATATTATCACGAATAGCCAAACCCTCTTGAACTATATTATCATACTCTTCTTTAAGATTATTCAATTCGGTTGGCGTGAGCTGCCTTCCTCCATTCTCCTTCATCTTGTTTGCCCAGCTCTCATAAAGAGGCTTAAGCTTTTTATTCATAAGGTCTCCCAAAGCGAAGTTGAGCATCGACTGGTTGAGCATTGTAGTGAAGTCATTAGAAAAATCCTTTGCAGACTTACTCATATCCATAAGGTTGTTTATGAAGTCACTCTTCATCGAATCAAAGGTTGTTTGAGTCAAATTCTCATTGATTTGCTCCGTCAACTCCTCTAGTTTGCCCGCCAGTTCTGTATATTGCTCCCAATATTCCGTCTTATCATACTTGCCTTGGTCGGTCATATTCTTCCATACATCCGCATTATGTGTACGAATGTCAGCCATCTGCTCTGGAGTGAGCTTGTATATATCCTCCAAGGAATTAACCTTGTTTATCGAAGAATTAGTATAACCACCCCTTATCTTACTTTGCTCAGCCAAAGTCTTATTGATTGCCGCATAATCTTGTGCAGAAAGATTCCAATAATAAGCATTTGAATGGTGTGCCCCATGATACCCCATCTGTGTTTTGAGAATATCCATCGTTTGGGTGTTAACCTGTTTTTGAGCATCGTAAGCAGCATTATAGTTGCTGACGGCTGTATAACCGGAAGATTTGTCAATAGACTCTTTTAACTTATCAATGGAATACATCAATCTGTCATTGCTCTCGGTCAGCTCTTCAGTTTTCTTCGCAACTTCTGCACCATTACCTCCACCAATACCGAACATCTTGCCCAACGAACCAATGGTTTTTATTCCATTCATAGCTGCGCCTATGTAGTTTCCGCTTGCAAAATCAGAAAAGGCTTGTGTTCCACTGTTCAATGCATCCATTCCGTTATTCACAGCTTTACCAAAGCCTGTATTTCCGAGACCCAAAGCATCGACTAACCCAGGAAGGTCTTTCAGTTTCTCTTGGATTTTCCTCAAACCCTCAGCCCATTCCTCGATAGTATCGTGCAAGCTCTTCTTTGCGGCATCCTGCTTTACCTTGGCTTCTTCCTGTGCCTTTCCGACTTCCTTTGTTGCCTTTCCAACCTTAACCTCTGAAACCGCCAAATCATCAAAAAGCTTACGTAGCTTCTCCGTTTGGCGTACACTGAGATTCTTGGTAGAACCCATAAGTTTGTCCTTATTGGCAGAAGTGATATTACTGGTATCTATGTTAACCCCACTTTCAGCAAACACACCTTGGATTTTTCTCCTTTGGCTCATATTATCAGCCTTGGCATCAAACTCCCCCTTTCTAGCTTGTGCCAATCGGTCTTGCGCATCCTTCACCTCATCAATAAGCCTACGGTGTTCACGGACTGCATCATTAACCAATCCCCATCTATCCTTCTGCTCTGAAATCGCATCATCAATCTTGTAGATTTGGTCAGATACGGTTTTCATGTCATCAATTTCCAACGTACCCGAACCAAGCAACTCCTTCATTTTCTTACGAAGGTCTTCAAGATAAGGAATACTCAATCGGTTCATATCCTGAAAGACAACATCCCAATTGATAGAATCCTTGAAATCCGTAAAATTCAACTTCTTCAACTGGTCGTTCATCTCCATTTCCGCACTCGCTGCGCCAAAAGTATCACCTTTCTCTCTAGCAAGGTCTATCTTGTCCGTGTATTCTTTCAGAATAGCATAACGTTGTTGTTCTAAGCTGCCGTATTGCTTCATGAAATCCAACATGTCCTTTATCTCTGCTTGCTGGATTTCCTTCAGCTTTAATTGCCTCTGTTTCTCAATCAAGGCAATTTGGTCTTCTGAGTTCTGCCCAATGGTCTTCCCAAGATGATTACCCTTGTCGTCAACCATTTGTGTGCGGAATACCTCTTTGCGGTATTCCGCATCAGACTTACCCTGTTTCCACATGTTGGCTTTACGACCTTTTCCCGAATTTACCCAAACGATCTGGTCTTTCTTCTTCTTAGCCTCAACGAGTTTGTCAATAGAATCCTCTATAGCCTTTTTCTCCTTGTCAGAAGACATATTAATTTGAGCAATCTCCTTTTCGGTCTCATTCTTAATCAATTCCGTTCTTCGCTTTGACAACTTATCACTGGCTTTCTCAGAATAGGATGAAATAGACTTGGAATAGTCATCCTCAGCCTTCTTGCGTTCATACGCTCTGGCTTGTGGGTCATCCTTTGCACCTGTTTTCTTAGGTGTAGTTTTCTTTGTCGTTACCTTCGGCTTATTTGCATCGGCTTTTCTTTTCGCTTCTCTATCTTTCAGAATAGAACCAGCCATAGCGACATCAAGCCTATTGTCATTTTCGTCTCTTAGCTGATTTCCTTGCTTTGTCAGCAATTTACTTCCTTTATGATTAGTTCGGTATTGCTCTTGCCTATTTAAATCTGCCTTACGTCTATTAATCAAAGATTGCAACTGCTTATCCGTTAAAGATTTCATCCAACTTGGAATTTCTGTATCATCATAATGGATTTTTAAATTTAATCCATATTCCTGATTCCATATAGAAATAAGCTGGTCAGTTGAGGAAGTTAAAGCATCTATGCTTTGTTTATTTTGCTGAGCTACCCATTGCGACCTAGCCTGTGTATTATTCCAATCTACATTTTCAGCAGCCGCCTTCATTATCGCATCTTCTGCGTTTTTATAACTTATCTTCAATTTTGCAAGATTACTCGTATGCTCCAATATCGAATGGTCAGTATTCTCTATAGTCGCTATATTGTAATGTTGTTTTTCTAAGAACGAATCAATAGGCGCAAATGTATTTTTAACTGCATTTGTGTAAATATTAAAAGCATCTATATGTTCCTTGTAAGACAATGTGCTATCATCTACTCTTTGCTTCAACTTAGCCAGCCTATCTAAAACCTCATCTGTTGCTATGGAATTATACATCATTTGTATTGATGTTATATCTTCCTTATCTACATGTTGCCCACCTTGATACCAATGACCGGATAAGTCTTTGCTAAAATTGTCATCTTCTTTGTTTCTTGCTTCTGTGTATTGGGAAGTGGCAGACATTAAAGCATTAGCCTTTTCTCTTTCTGCATTCTCCAATTGTAAGGTTGCAACAAATTCGTCATGCTTGCCTTTAAGTGTTGTTAAATTGTCCTTTTCGGCATCACACTTAATCCCGAACTGCTCGTAGGTTTGGATAAGCTCTTCTTTAGCTTTGTTGTAAGCATCAGTTCCTTCCTTAGAAGACCTCATTACGTTAAGCAAGCCATCAACTTTCGCCCTTGTATTTTCAGCGGAATCTCCAAAATGCTTTGTGTCAACAGAAATATCTTCCTCTTCACTTCCGAACATAGCAACGGCACTAGCAAGCGTTGTTACCAATGTTATAATACCAGTAATCGGATTTGCGAGCATAGCTGCCCACATTCCCTTTAAAGCCATAGTTGTGGATTTTACCGCATTACTGAGCATTAATTCAGCAGTTGTCATTATTTTAACACTTGCAGTATGGATGGCATTTTTTACCGTTGAAGCAGCCGTAGCTAAAGTACTAGCCTTTTTCGTAGTCGTATTGGTAGCTTGACTAACAGAATTCAACTTCGTTTGTAGTGTTGCTTGTCTCTCTTGTAATTGCTCACGAATAAGCGCAGTTCCTCTTTGCTGACTTGCAATTGTCGAAACATTTGTTTGAGCAGTATTCACTTTCTTCGCAGCGGTGGCCAAACGTTCCTTTGCTTCTAGTGCATTCACGGCATTACCCTCTGCGTCAAAAGCTAAGTTTGCACCATCAGCGGTTTCCTCAACCAATTTTTGAGCCTCAGCAAAGGCATCTTGGGCATCTTGCAAATCATTCAAGGCTGCTGTATATTGTCTAGCCAACTCTACATCCCTATCATCAAGATTTGATATTTTCTCTGTAGTAGTCTTCAAATCATCTTTAAGAGACTCTATTTTTTGTTGACGCAGTTCCTCGGTCTTCCTCTTTTCTTCGTCAAGTTCTATCTGGCTTTGTGCTGTTGCTTGTTGCTGAGCCTGCAAGAGTTCACGTTTCATCTCTAATTGGGAACGCATTTGTGCCGTAATAATGCCCTCTTGCTCTGCTGCATCTAATCTTGCCTTTACAAAATCATCGGACACAGCAGTATCTCCAACAACACTTGCCAAGTCTTGTTGTTTGTTTACTCGCTCTTGCTTTTTATCCTTACCCAAAGTTTTATAGTTTGAGTTTTCTAGGTCTTGCAAACGCTTGATTTCAGCATCAATTCCCTTCATCATATCATCGGCTTGCTGAGCCTCTTCTGCCTTACGGATAGAAGCAGCCGCCATTAATGATGCACGATAAGAACCAACGGCTATTGTAGCCACGCCAATAACTTTTATTACCTCTTGCCAATTCTCTACCATAGCAGAAATAATTGACAATCCACTAGAGAACACGCCCTCGGATTTTTTGCCGATTTCGTTGAACGCTTGCTGGACGGAATCGCCAATGTTACTCCACTGACCCTCCAATGTCTTTGATTGCTGCTCCATCAAGCCTCCGAAACGACCGCCAGCTTGCGTCATATTAGCGATAGCCTCCTTGAAGATGTCTGATGTGACTTTTCCCTTAGAAACAGACTCTTGAACCTCAGTTGTATTTTGGTGCAAAATTTTACCCAACTCTTCTGCCAAAGGAACACCTCTACCCATAAACTGACGCAAGTCCATTGTAAACATTCTTCCTTGCGAAACGGTCGTTCCGTAAAGATAAACAAGTTCTCCAAGCGGAATGTTCAAGCCCGAAGCAATGTCACCTAGCTGAACAAGAGTTTTATTAACATCTTTCGCTTCCGTTCCGTATGCCAAAAGTTGTTTTGCTCCGCTCGTAATACTGGACATGTCAAAAGGCGTATGAGCTGCCGTTTGGATAAGTTCGTCCATCAATTGCTTAGACTTATCCGTACTACCAAGCATGGTATTGAAAGATATTTCAAGTTGCTGGAATTGGGAACGAGTATTGAAAATACTACTTGTCAGTTGTTCAAATCCTAAACCGCCAAGCAAAGCAGCCGAAAGCATGTGAGCATCGCCAGTAACTCTTTGGAACAAGCTAGACATACCCTCTCCGGCAGTTGGAGCGGACTTCATACGTTCTATCATTTGGCTCATGCTATCGGTCAACATATTTGTTGCCTCTTTTGCCGGATTTGCTGAACCTGCATACAAAACATACTCATTCCGCATATTCTCCAAGGTCTGACGAGCACCGACAGCACCTCCTTCTAAGTTCTTCAACTGAGCTGTTTGACCTGCCAAAGAGCCTTTTAAATAGTCAATATTCTTCTGTAAAGAATCTATGGATGACTTATCCGTTGTAACTCCAAGAGTTAATCTCTTGTTAATGATTTGCTGTTGGATTTTCTCTATTCGGTCTTTGGTAGCTTGCATTTGAAGTTCATAGCTATAAACTTCCCTTGCAGCTGCTTGCATCTTCTTATTAAACTCGGAAGACATCACGTAAGCGGCTCTTGAAGCTGCTTGCGTTAAATCCTTTAAGCGATTGCTTGCATCTGCATATTTTTCTGTCAAATCCGCAACAACAGCTGGGTCGGTTGACTTATTGGTCTTCAACAACTCAGCCCTCAACTTTTCACACTCGGAACGAAGTTTCGTAACCTCCTCGAAATTCGCTTTGACATCGAATCTTAATTCTGCCATATTTTATGTTTTATTGGCAAAATTAGCTAATATTCAAAGGAATAACGAAAGAATAAAGCCGTGCTATTTCACAAAAGATTTAAGTGCAAAGATTAAGGTATAGATACAAAAAGCCTTCCACATTCACATGCAGAAGGCTCTGAGTTCTTTATCTATTGTAACAATGAAGCCACACGCCTAAAAGGTAGCGGCTACCAAATCTTTTTTTATTTCATTCATACAATGTGCCAAACGTTCATAAGTTTTCTCGCCAGCTTGCTTTATGCCTTTACTATACTGACGCATCAATGAAGGATTGACACCTGCTCGTTTTGCAATCTCTGACACATTGAGGAAAGAGAAATAATTAAAGAAAGATTGCAAGTCATACTTGTATTCAAATTCAACGTCAGGAAACACTTCTCCATTCTCTTTTGCATCCTCTTTTGCCAACGCCAAACAATCCATTAAGTCTTGCTTCGCAGCGGCAACAGTTTCTCCACAAGAGTTTAAACCAACCTTACCTATGCCATTTTCGGTATGACACCAAAAAGACCCATCCTTGGCTTGTTCTACAATAACTTTAATCTTCTTCATATATATATATTCGTTTATCTTCTTAACAAAAAAAAGAGTCCTTTAAGCAATGAAGAGAGAAAGGTGGGGATTACTCCCCAACCAATTCTCTTAGAATACTATGAGCGGTGCCTGTGGCGACCTCTCTAGCGTGTCTTGGCACGAATTGAGACTTTCCCGTTTTTGGATTAGTCCATTTTTCATGTCCCGAACCTTGTCGAGACAGGAAGCATCCCGCTTCTCTCAGTCTCTTAATCAATTCGCTTTTCTTCATTGTTACAAGAACTCTTTTGTCCTTAAGACAATGCAAAGATATAACATATTTGTTATACAACCAAATTTTATGGTAACATTTTTGTTATATTAACCACAATTAACAAAAAGAGTAACTACTCAGGTAGGTATGCCGTACTCATATTATGACGAAACAATAGCAGCTTAACGTTCAATTATCACTTCGCATTTGACGCTCATAAAAGCTATTGAATATCAAGAAAATAAACATTATTTTACTTGCATATTTGTTTTTTTTTTTGTACCTTTGTAGGTGAAATGAAGGCAAAGAAATCAGCAAATAGCAAAGTTCCCAGCAGGGCGTTACATGCCAAGAGTCGCAAGGATTCTTGTACAAACAACGTACACCCTGACGTAATTCTTGACGCTGATGAAGCATTGCGATATATTCTTGGAAGACTAACAAAACTCGAAGATGAAGTAGCTCCGATAAAGATTGAGAATAAGGAGTTGAAAAAGCGTAATGGATACCTTGAGTCGCAACACAGACAAGATCTTGCAAAAATCAAGAAACAGAATGCGGAAATCTGCACACTAAAGGCTCGTCTCGACAAATTGGAGAAACCAAAGAAAGATAGCCACAACAGCAACACACCTCCGTCTAAGGAAGATATTGCAGCCTCCGAGGAGAGGAAGCGTACAAAGTCATTGCGTGAGCCATCTGGCAAGAAGTCAGGAGGTCAGCCAGGACATAAGGGAAGTACTTTGCAAAGGGAAGAGAGATCTGATTTTTATGTAGAGGTACCATTGGACAACTGCCCGGACTGCGGTGAAGATTTGTCAAATGTTTCGGGTATTCAGAAGATGACTCGCCAGATGATAGATATAAACTTCCCGGCTCCAGTCATAACCCAGTACTCCATATTGGAGAAGGTTTGCCCTAATTGTGGGCATACTGTATGCAGCGAGTTTCCGGAAGGTGTAAACGGAGACGTATTCTACGGCCCGAATGTACAGGCCCTGGTTGTATATCTTTGTGAAGAGCACGCTGTATCATACCAGCGTATCAAAAGGCTCATGAATGATATGTTCCATATAGACATGAGTGAGGGTACGATCAACAATATAGTGCAAAGGATGACCAAGCGGGCAAGAGCACTTTACGAGAGAATCAAGTCAAAGATAGGCAAGTCTCCAGTAGCTGGCGCAGATGAGACGGGTATAGACATTGCGGGAGTCTTGCATTGGCTGTGGGTATGGCAGACAGAGACTGCGTCTTTTTTCAAAGCACATGCAAAACGTGGTCACAAAGCAATAGATGATACATTTGACAAGGGACTCCCAGATACAGTACTTGTAACGGACAGGCACGGAGCTTACTTCAGCATGAATGTCAAGACCCACCAGATTTGCCTCGTACATCTCCAGCGTAATCTCGTTTATCTGACAGAGTTGCAACCTGAAAACCAATGGCCCAAGGACATGCTCAATCTCATAACAGACGCAATGAAGCAACGCAGAGAAAAAGCATGGGACGAAATAGACCGTGAAGGGTTGAAAAAACGACTGGACGAACTACTTGACGGACCTCTTGGAACTGAAGACAAGGAGTTTACTGGTATGCAGAAGGGATTGTCTGGTAAAAAGGACTATATCTTCACTTTCCTTGACAACCCTGATGTCCCATATGACAATAATGCAAGTGAACGGGCAGTTAGACCGGCAAAGACGAAGCAGAAAGTCGCAGGACTTTTCCGTACGTTCCTTGGAGCCGAAGCGTATGCAGTAATACACTCCGTCATTGATACTGCCAAAAAGCAAGATCTTTCTCCGTTCCGTGAGTTGCAATTAATAGCACAGCTCAAACCGAGCATGCTGACATTATAAACAGCTTCATATTTTGTAAAAAAACGATTTACTCTCGTTGGTTGCAACGAGGGAAGTTGTGCATGGGGGAGTACGACAAACCTACCTGAGTAGTTACCAAAAAGAGCCACCCCAAAGGATGGCTCTCCATACTGTACTATACTTTACTATACCATACTGCACTTTACCCTACTACACTAGACTTCACCGCACTCCACTACACTTCACACCACTTTTCTGTTGTACACTGCACTTCATTTAATGACTTCTAGCTTATAAAGCTATTGCCTTATGTATAAACGTAGCTACCAATATCGCTAATGTAGAGAATGCAATATGGAAGCTACAAAACCATTTCTGATTTCGTTTGCAAAGGTAAGCATAATTTCTAAAACAAGCAAATTATTTAGTGTATTTCCTTATTCTTTTAAGCTTTATTTTCTTTTAGAAACCTGTTTTAAAAGTTGCACCTTATTATATTATCAGTCTTGTAATGTGGCAAACAAACAATTTCTAAACTAAAACTGTTAATATCCTAAGTTTACGACACTCCAAGAGCCATCACTATTCTTCTTGACAACACCATGCAAATCAACAATTTTTTTCTGACCACTATAGGTAGAGCGCAAAGAATAAGAAACAGTTACCTCATTTCCACTAACACTTTCTTTTTTGACCTTGAAGACATTTGAACTTTCTGCACCTACTGAACTCATCGCATTACTTACATTCCATTCTCTTTGCAAAACATCCTCGATTGCGGATAAGTCTTCATCAGAAACATATATATCACTTTCTGAATTGCTCGTTGTAATTGCCTTCTCATATTCCTCTACATTTTCTTCACTCCCATTTCTTATTACATAAACGTAATGTTGTGTTTTTATATCCTTAACACGAAATTCCGTAAGCGTCCAATCTAGTGGATTTTCTATAGAAACCGTAATATCTATATGATATTCATATTTTCCCTTTGCTCCATTTATTGTGCCATCTAAGACTCCATCGTCCATAAAAAATCCCCAATTATAATTGCTGTCATAATTGTTAATTTTACTTTTGGCTAAAGTATAGTTTGAACCGAAATATTTCTTTAAAACTACATCACGTTTTGCCTTACATGAATCATTACACATAATCTTATCTATATATTTGTTACGTGCAATCTGCTCCTCGATAGTAGGTTGTTTGTTCTTATTTCCACATCCACTGCACACCATCAACAAGGGAATGGCTGCAACAATTGCAATGATAATTTTCTTCTTCATAATCACATTTATTTAAATTGTCAATATACTAACTTTACAACACTAAACCTGTTAATTCGTTTATTTACGAATTGGATGTATTCCTATGATGCGTTCGACATCTTTATCAAAGAAGACCTCATACCTTGTACATTTTCTATTTTTGTCTATATACGCACCATTAATCTTATCGGGAGAGATAACAACATAATAACCACATAATTCTGTATGATTATTAATCATGCCAATCTCATCAGCTTTTTCCAACAGATTTTTTGCATTTTGCTCTTGTCTTTGTATCTCATTACAAACATAATTGATATTACTACTAGACAAATGCATATTCCTAGACAACGAGTCGTTGCGCCACAAACTATTATAAGCAACCATAATCATTTCGGCAGAAGCAGGATTGCATTGAAATTCCTCTAACTTCTCTACATTGGCGCACTCAAACCCTCTTGCCTCAATAAGGGCATCTGCTTTGTTTTCCTTTGATGTACAACTAGTCAACAAAAGCACAACAAAAGAAATAAAATATAAGACCTTCTTCATGATCTAAACGTTTAATAATATATTTACATTTGATTCTTATCTACTCTAGAGAATAACAAATACTTTTGCTCTAATTTCCAACGCCTTGTATTTTTATTACATAAGTATTGTTATTTTACTTTTCGGCTTCATTGTACTCATAATCCCAGAGGAATAACTTGCCTTTGACGTTTCTAATCGGCTCATCGAACAATTTAGCATTCTTCAAGAACCAATGATATTGGGAATCTTCAGCAAACGCATCCGGATAAGCCTCATGAAATTGAATATCATCCAATTCTACACTGCCGATAATGGCTGACGTTGGTAAGTCTTTGAAGTCTGGAATAACAATACCATGCTCTTGGCAATATTTCTTCATTGCGCTCTCCTGCCATCCGTCAAGTTTTTCAGGTTTGGCTTTGCTAGCATGAATAAGGAAACGACCACGGAACTTTCTATTCCAGGTTCTGTTTTCAATGGTCTTGCAGCCGATAGCGATTAACCAAGCATACGGCTGGCGAATTGATAATACTTTCATAAGCTCATTGTTTTGTTGTTTACATTCGCAAAGGTAATAAAAACCTTTGAAAAATGCAAGAAAACTCTAATTTATTTTCATATTTTCTAAAAATAATCTTGAAATAGCTTGCATCCTAAAGGCGGTAAAAGGTTAGATCCTCTTCCGTCTTTTCTTTCTGATTCTGTCCCAATCCGGTTTTAGCACATCCATTGAGCCGACCATCGCCTTGTACTTGTCGCAAAGTTCACCCTCGTTCATAGAGGAACTGAAAGTGTACATCTTGTATCGTTCATGCTCAGGAACATATAATCCTACCATCAAGGAACGGACTCCATCTACCTCCTGCTCCGGTGCTATCAATACAAGCCCTTCGTTCATGCTTTCCAACTTGAAAATCTTTGAGGTGACAACCTCATAATAATCTAATATATCCATATTCTTATCTCCTATAATTAGTTTGTACGCTCAAATATCTCAATATACTGGATAGAGTTGCAATCTATGTATTTACGTGTGAATACTACAGTATTCCCACTCCCAATCATAAGTGTTCTGTTCTTTGTATTGCAATTGAAAGAGGTTTCACCACCAACACTACTGAAGTCGAAACTTATCTTTGCTCCACCTACCAAGTTGACAGTTCCTCTTAGACCTTTTTTCTCGGCTTCGACCATTATCACATACACATGACCTGCATCCATATTCTTATCTAATTAATTGTTATAAACCTTCTTTGATAAATATGCGAATGATGGAATCGCTATCAATGTAATCTCTACTTCCATCCGTATCATATTTTATCACAAGATGTCCCTCTTCGTCTAAGATTACATCATCTGTAGCAGTAAACGTCTTTGTTTTCTTACTGAAGTTTATATGAGACACTTGCCCACTTACAAGTGTAATTGTTACTAGACGACCACACTCCTTTGCATAATCTAAGATATTTTTGATTTCATTAATCTTCATAACTATATTACTTTAATTCTTGCTCTACAATATCGAAATTATCCCACGTTTCTCCTTCGCTGTCTGAGATATGGAAGAAAGAACCTGAGATATTGTATAGATAATCATCGCAATTCAAAACTCGCTTGTAATTCTCCAAAGTGTTCATCCCTTTGTGTCCTATCGCTTTTCTTGCCTTATCTATGGTAGAGAAGACTTCTGCATCAACCTCCACTGCTTCACCCAACCCATGTTGGTATGAAGAAATTACTACATATACTTTCATCGCTTAAACCTCCTTATTTATTACGCTACCTTAGATAACGTTTCTTTGTCAATCTCAATCCATTGGCAAGCATCCTTGCGGAAGAAGATTTCACTCTTAATATGCTCACCATCCACATCAATACTATTACCCTTGCAAACAAATGTGTGGTTCTTTGTCAAAGGTACAAGAAGGTACGTTTTACCCTCTCTTTTGCGTTCTACAAGCGTTTTGTCCGTCCCACGGATAACTGATACCCTTTCGTCCTTATCGTCCTTTAGAACGCCTATTTTATCCGTGTGCTCGATATAGAGCACATTCTGAAAATTCTCATCCATTTTCTTTTGCATTAATCATTATGTTATACTTCTTCTTGTTAACACCTCGTTTAACGGCTTCAGAGAGCAAAGTCAAAGCTAATGCTTCATCCTTGACTTTCAAAGCCTTCAAGGTATCTCTTTTGACGTAGCGGCTCTCATCGACCTCACACAATGGTACGTAGCCTTTGTGCTTGAAATTTCTTCGACCAATCGCCCAAATCTCATAGCCATCCGGAAACTCGTTTGTTGTCTCGAATACATAATTGCCATCATTAAACTTTTCCATAATCAATTGTATTAAGTTCTTTACCTTATCTTTTCTTACTCCTCCCATCGGAAAGCGTTAGGGTCTTTTACGACCTTCTTACTGGCTTCGTCCCACATGTAACCATCCGTAAACCATTTAGGGGCTTTACCATTGATCACTCGTTTTGCATCGGCTATGCTAGCATAGTCCGGTTCAGCAATATTATCAATGCGAACGGATACCTGACCAAATACGTCCTCCACCTTAGTAATATGATGCCCTTTGTAGAACACTTCTTTCAAACACTTAGCGATTGTCTCCATATCTCAAATACTTTAAAAGTCCTTAACTAAAGGGGTGATTAAAAGCTCACCCCTATTAAAGCCTCGCCAAACACCTTAGAACGTGTAAATATCTTTATGTAACTCGCTTCCAAATATACCCACCTACTTCTTGGTACATTTTATTGTTTTTACAACAAGCTAAAATACTTCTATAATTAAGATTGTTAATTATTGAAGCAATTTTCGCATTGGCGTATGTAGCTAAACAATAATCATACCCTTCTTCTGAAATATAATGTTGCTCTACTTTATGACTATTTTTATTTTTATCATACTTAATACCTCTCATTGGGTGCTTATGTAACACATTGTAAGCATGAAGATTATTCTCTAAAGGTGTAACCCACTCCAAATTATCAACTTTGTTGTTAATTTTATTTCCGTCTATATGATTTACATAGGGTTGGTTGTGCGGATTTTGAATAAAAGCCTCTGCAACAAGTCTATGTACTTTTCTATCATATACTTTACCATTTTTACATAAATGTACACAATAATATTGCTTATTCTTTTTTGGTTTTAAAATTTTTGCTATATTACCACCAAGATAATTTAAACTCTCAACTCTACCAAGGTTCGAGATTTTATATTTACCCTCAAACCCCTCTATATCTTTCCAAATCTCTTTCATATATTATGCAACTCTAATCAAATTATAAGCCTTAAATTGTCTCCACTCACCCTTGACCATATCCCAATACTTGATGCAGTCTCTGTAGGTCTTACCCTTGCCATTAGGCACGTAGTCAATCTTATCTTGTACCAAAGTACCGAATGCCTGACGGATAGAGCCATCCACCTTCTGAAAGTAGAACTCGACAACTCTCTTCTTCATCGCCAACTTCAACTTCAACACTGCCCAAGCTTGCTTCAAGCACTCTGACCAGCTCATTGTTGCTGATTTCAACTCAAAGGCTCTGTGTGCCATTGCCATCACTTCTCTCATCATATTCTTGAATGAATTAGCCATAATCAACTAAACGGTTTTACGAGTGCCACTCGGCTGCATAACAGCAATTAATAGTTAAACTTTAAAGCCTTTATCTCTTAAAGACATTGCAAAGGTAAGTAATTTTTAGATAATCACCAAATATTTTGAGAGGAAAATCAATATATTACTTTATTTTTAACCTTTGTTATCTAACTATTACTTACTTTTTACAGATTTTAGCACATTATTACTTTATTTCTTTGTATCTTTGCACCTAAATAATCAAAATATTACTTTATGATAAAAAGCAACATTAAAAGCGAATACCTTATTAATATAAGTAAGCGCATTAAGTATTATCTAGATTTACGCCAAATGAAGGCTAAATCATTAGCAGATGCAATAGGAGTTACCGCTAATGCCATTTCACTTATAGTAAATGGCAAAACAACTCCCAGTATAGATTCATTACATCAAATTGCTATTGCATTAAATATAGAGGATTGGCAACTTCTTACAGATGAGCAATTGCAAAAGGTTCAACCAGAGCAGCCATCCGTTCCGCAATCTCCGGCTATCATCTGCCCTCATTGTGGCAAGCCTATCGAACTGGAAATTAAGGCAAAGGAGGGGAAATGATATTCCTCTCCTTTTACTCTTCTATTCCTTCTCCTTCAAAAAGCCTATACCTGCATGAACATTACCCAACTTATACCAAGACTGGCTTAAAGTCATAACATAACTACTGAAGGATTCTTCCCCAATATCAAGGGTGAAGTCTTCATCTACATCAGGCTCTCCATGTCTTACGTACCCCTTATTCGGGGTGTATAGCAATCTATGATATGAGCCACTCTCACAAATATAAAGTCCGCTATTACGCCAATCGGAACTCCAAAATTCCGGTTTATTCACGTAACAAAGCATTACATCACCATCGTAAATAGGAATACTATGACTTCGCTCATCCTTTTCTCCAACAAACTTTTCGCTGTCAACATTGTCAGACTGACGGATAACAGATACGATGGAGTAACCATTTCCAATAAAGTCCGCTATATCAACATATGTTCTTTGCTCTCTAAGGTCAAATTCTTGTTGGCTTCTTACGCCATCTTTCTCAAAGATTACAAGTATTCTTGTGTACTTATCACCAAAATTGACCATACTTAGAATCAAGCCGTTGTTCATGTAAGACGCATAAGCTTCTTTGGCTAGTGTTAATACACGCTCTAGATATTCCAATGGCTTGTATCTAACTAACCAAGACTGACCTTTATGCATCTTTTGCAAGTACGAATACATATTCATCGCCTCGCATTCATCTATTCCATGCTTCTTGCAGACCAACTTGAACTTATCCGGATAAACACTAGTTACAAGTCTATCCAATTCATCCATAGCTTGCATGGCTTTCAAATAATCATTTGCTTCCATTTTACTAATCTTTAAGTTTCTCAATTATATAACCACGACCTGTATAGGTACAAGCCAAGCCGATATATACTAGGTGATGCAAAAGCCACAATTCCTCAGTGAACGGCAATCTATCACACTTCACAAACTCATCTTCATCCTCAAAATCGGATGCCTTTTCCAATATTTCTTCCTTTGTCATTATCTTTAAATTTGTGCCCGAAAGCTGTTAAATATCCGCATCTTTTATTTTTTGTAATGTGTCAAGTATCACATTTGCAATCTCAAACCTACCGACATTTGGATTCTGTGGGACACTATAACACAGAGCTTTTAAAAGCTCAAAACATTGATTCTCATATAATATCATACGCTTACTTCTTTTGATTAAAATACTTTTTCAATTCTCTAAGAATGAACAGTCCTCCTATCTTGAAAGACTGCTCTATCACTACTCGATGTTCCTTAAATACGTTTTGACTTCTTGCAAACCGAAACGCTTCATTCTCTAGCATAAGCACAAACTTATTAAATTCTGCATCGGCCATTTACTATCACCTCCTTTGATAATTAAGTCAAACAATTCATCTGCGTATATCCAACCATCCAAACGGTACTATTACTATATTAAAAAGGTAAATATGGACGTTCAAGAAAACTAAGTAAAACAGCATGTTCTTTATATGCGAAAGAATCTGTTCTTCCCATTCTCTCAAAGCGTTGCATTTGCCTTTTACAATGCTCTATAAGTTCTTTCTTAAAAGCTTCGTCCATAACTTACCTCCACATCTTTAGTTGTACCTAACAATGATTCATTGCCTTCGTAAGGGATGCAGAACTCCCATCTACCATTAACACATACATAGTCAAGATATTCATCTGTCTTATCTGTATGGCTAAATATATTTGCACGCCATTCCTCTGTTTTTTGATGTCTAACCAACACATTATCGAATGGTTTCAGCTCAACCTTTAGCTTCATGCCCACAATCATTTTCTTTTCAGCATCCCAAACCTTGCTTTGCTTTTTTAGAGCTGAAAAGAGCTGCTGTTTCTCTGCTTCTGTGGCAAGGCGAAGTTCGAAAAGGTCTTTCTTAAAGAAACTTCTTCTATATCCCATGTCTAAGGTTGTAATACCGTTTAAACATAATGAAATGAAAGAATTATAACCTTCTTTTATATCTGTCTTGGATGATACTACGAACACAATTTGTCTATTACCATAATCAGCAAAAGCTATATCTCCATACTTGAACTCTGCCTTCTCTATTTCAAGTTTCTCACGATTGAGCTTGCCGCCCAAACGCTTCTCTAGGGTGTTAATATAGGTCTGGACGGAATCCTTATCTTCAAGAGAATATCTTTCGGTTGTACATAAGAACGCTTCGTAATACACAATTTTATTCTCATCTTCACTATTAAGGTAATGCTTACAATAGAAACTTGTGTAAGTTTCATTGCACCATTTATCAAAGATAACCTCTGTACCACCATCATTACTTACCAGCACATCACCCTTCTTCCAAGCAAACTTAGACCAGTCTGCCATATTCTCTGAAGGTTGCAATACACATTGCCCTGTTCTAAAGAATTTGCCATCGTACCAAAATCTATGCTGGTTATTCGAATTGAGTTCTTTAACCACAATAGATTTCTTTTTATGTACATTAAGAACTTCTTTAAGCTCTACCGCTCCACATATTGAGGAATACAACTTAGTACCTTGCGGCTTATCCTTAAGGATTGTCGCTACATTAATCTCGGTTTCCATGTCTGTCTTTTTTATATTCATTTATTCTTCACTAAAATATTTCTTAACAAACGCTCGTTCGGTGAGCCATTTTCCAAACCCCACTCTAAAGTAACGCTTTGATTTACCTTTCACAAACCCATATTCATCACGAGGTGTATTTACACTTAGGTATATCTTAGGAACATGGTTCACCGATACGTATGCAGTTATATATTCATCCGAGAATACCAAATGCTGAACTTCACGGAACTCTACACTCTTAAAGAACATTTCCTTCATAAGCCTTAGTCCTTATAAATTGCATCAAGAATGCTTCTGAAATTCGGATTATCAATAACGGCTTGTGCATCTTCTTTGTTCTTGAAGTAAATAGCTCCATCGTTATAACTACTACAAGAAGTAATACCATATTCACGGGTTCGCATGATATTATACTTATGTTCATTAGAATTCCAATCCGGTTTCCAATCTCCATTATAACACTTAGCTATATCCATTAACTTATCCAATGCAACAATTTTCTCTACATTACTTTTAGTAACATTAGCAACGACAGGGGCAAGACCTTGGTCTATCAAAGTAGCTATAACATCCTCATAGCAGAATGGTCTCTTCTTGAATGCTATAATGCCCGCTTTCAAGTCACTTTTTTCAATGTCCACTTCCATTCCTTTAGGAATATCTATGATTAACTTATTATCTAGCATTTTCATTTTTCTTCTCCTGTATTTTATTCACATCATTTCGTATCTTGCGACTTTTCCACTTCTTTGTAAGACGCATAGCCTTTAACAAACGATGGTCTCCGGCTAGCTTTCCAGCATCCTTCTTTCCACAATAATAGCCTTGCCTATAAGCCCAATATCGGGTTTTATAGACTTGCTTCATTATCTTCTTGGCTTGTCTTATCTTCATATACTACTTGTTTTTATAAATTTCACATGTCCCCTCATAAATAGGGTTATTACTATAAATGTCATTATATTGCGAAATGGAAACCAATCCATTTGCCTTCATTCCCTTAAGAATTTCATCATACACACTTTCTATTGCTCTTCTCTTCAATTGCTCCATGCCCGATTTGTCACGGCAATAGTATTGCATTTCAAAGTGTGACATTTCAACTCTTGAACGAAGCTTAATAACTTGTGGCTTTATGTATCTAACCTCTATCTTTGGTTTGATGCCTAATTTGTCAGCTAGCCATTGTTTCCATTTCGGTTTTACATCTTCTCCATCCAAGCAAACAAGAAAGATGTAAATTAGACTAACACTTATATATAAAATTACAATTTCCATATGCTACTTATTTTTATCTCCAAATAATACGTTTCTTCGATAAGGGAAGAAATAGCAACGTTCTCCTGGACACCACCAACTAGGAGAGTTCTTCATGCATCTACGACA
>OGNN01000168.1_pt1 | contig 52474 bp, 48 predicted proteins | sample 1573461 | NCBI WGS metagenome assembly OGNN01 (sample SAMEA2581998, study PRJEB24529) | metagenome | biome: Human gut stool | place: China | collected 2011
AATCGGCTTGGCTCCTTGCACTGGCGGAAGAAGTTTCTAAAGAAACTGTCCATCAAGTCACTGTTGCGGTCAAAACGCAGGAAGTCGGACGTGTTCTCCGCCTTGGCGGGTGCTCGCTTCGGTGTGCCGTCTCTGCTGAGTCCGGCGACGACGCTGATCTCGCCCGTCTTCTCGTCACGGACTACCAGCACGTCCTGTTCATCACTCTTTTTCTTTTGTACCATAATTGTAAATTTTTAATGGTGAATACTGTTGTTATTTGAATTTCTGATGAATGCGAGTCAAGTAATGCTCCACATTCTCTTTCTTGAATTCTTTGACATTATTCTCTACAAACTGCATCACATCCTCTTCCGTGTAGTATGTTTTCTGCCCCAAACGTTTGTAGGGAAGCACTCCCAGACTGCGATAGCGTTGAAGGGAACGAGGGGATATTTGAAATAAGAGGCAGAGGTCTTGGTTGTCGAGCAATTTTTCATTGATGGCAGAACTTCCTTTTTGCTCCGTCTCTCGTTCGTGTCTCAACATCAGCATGTCGTAGATGCCGTCTATCTTTTTGTGTAGGTCATGGAGATATAACTCCAGTTTTCTCAATGTTCCATCTTCCATGCTCATGTTTCCTTTGTTATTGTTCGTTCCTCAACCATTCTTTCAATGGCTTCAACTTGGTATCGGCATTGATTGCCAATTTTAATAAAATCTATGCGGTTCTCTGAGCGCATTCGCTGCAAGGTGCGCTTGCTCACACCAAGCATCTTAGCTGCATCGTCATTGGTCAACATCGGCTTCAATCCCTTACCCGTCAAGTTCTCTTGAAATGCCATTTTTGCCAATCGCACGTACTGGACTATTTCTGTCAACTGTTCTGTCAGCTTTTTGAAGGCTGCACTTTCCATTGTTATTACTTCCATTCTAATTCCGTTTGAAATGTTATGTAATTCGTTGTTTTTATTTCTCGGCGGCAAAATTAAGCATTTGAGAAATACCCGTTTAACAACTCATTAATGACCCACGTATAATTTTCTTGATTTTTCTTGCCAAGCGGTCGGCAAACCCCAGAAAAGCACTGCCACAGTTATTCATTTTCATTGTTTTTCAACATACACACATTAACTTTGCACCCGAATTTGTTGAACCAATAAAACAGAGAATATGGAAGTAGTAACAATGGAAAAGAAGGCATTCGACTTGATGATGGCAAGATACGATGCCTTGGTAAAGAAAGTTGAGTTGCTGAAGCATAAGGCTAACGGCAAGCGTCTGAACAAATGGCTTACAGGTCATGAGGTCTGCCAGCAACTTCGCATCAGCCAGCGCACCTTACAAAAACTTCGTGACCGCCGTTTCTTGGGGCATACCCAGATAGGTCGCCAATTCTATTACTGCCCCGAAGAGGTCAAAGCCATCGTTCCGCTTATCGCCAGAATCAAATCGGTATAGCGTAAAGCCAAACTCGCCCAAGGCAAAGCCAAAAACTTTACCCTGGGCGAGCCAACACATTTTATATTCACCACTTAATCCAAATTGTAAACAATGAACATGAACCAACTTCTTACGCATGAGAGCAAGTCGATAGACACCGCCATGCAATCCTTGAAGAAAGCCAACAACTGGCTATCTTCATTCATCGAGTCCTACAGCCCACCTTTGGACGGGGAGCGATACCTCACCGACAAGGAACTCTCCGAGCATTTGAAGCTTAGTCGCCGTACCTTGCAGGAATATCGCAAACAAGGCATCTTGCCCTACATTATACTATGTGGCAAAACCCTCTATCCGGAATCCGAGATACAAGCACTTCTCACTGGTAATTATCGCAAGCCGATAATCGACGGCAATGTTTCACAAGGGGAGGGTACTGCTTCATAATAGCGAAACAAAAAATAGCGTACAGGGTACAACGACAAAAATCGTTCCCCCTGTACGCTATTATATTATAAAGGTGTAGGAATCTTATTAAAAGATGAGAGATTCTAACTTGCACCTCTTGGCATCGTTCCGTTCATCACAATAATCATCGGATACTCGTGTTTTACTTGCTCTGCTTGGCAATCCTTGCGGTTCACAACCTTACTGATAAACCATTGTCTGAACAACAAGGCTTGGTATGTATCCATTTGAAGTGCTATGGCGATAATCACTTCCATATCATAGACATGCGCAGAATATCCATTTTCAAGTTTGATGTATTGAGAATGCTGGAAATCTTTCAGCACCCTTTGTTTCCAAATGCGCTTGATGGTATTCTTCACTGCTGTCCCCGTTACATTCAACAGTTCGGCAATCTCCCAAACTGTCATCCACACCTCACCATGATGTGGGGCGTAGATGACCATATCTTCTTGTATTGTTATCACTTGTCGTTTCATACTCTGCCATTTATAGTGTTAGTATTATCGTTGCAAACATTTCCAAACGTGAATTCCTCAATGTTATTAATCTGCTGAGACAACTTTTCCACGTCTTTGCTCAATTTCTCCTTGGTAATTTTGGCATACACCTGGGTTGTCTTTATGTCCTTGTGACCAAGCATTGAACTCACGGTTTCTATTGGGACTCCGTTGGAGAGGCAAACCGAGGTTGCGAACGAATGACGGCTCATGTGCCAGGACAGCGGCTTGGTAATACCACATTTTTTGCCCAGTCTTTTGAGCGAATCCATACAACTTTGGTAGTTGGGTACTGGAAACACCCTGCCGTCTTCACACAATCCACGGTATTTTTCCATAATCTGCTTGGGATAATCAAGCAACTTGATGTTGGCTTCCGTTCCTGTCTTCTGTCGATGGATAACAATCCATTCACCTTCATCGAAAAATTCCTTGATGTTCTCTTCCTTCAAGTTGTACAGATCAATGAAAGCGAGACCTGTAAAACAACAGAACAGGAACAAGTCACGCACCATACTCATCTTCTTTCTTGTGATAGGTGTTTCCATCAACAGGTGAATCTCTTCTTTGCTCAGAAACTCTCTTGTGGTCTCTTCTTCCTTGTACTCATATCGTCTGAATGGGTCTTTTACGAGCCATTCATTATCTATGGCACGGAATACCATTGCACGGAGATTGCGGACAAACACCATCGCAGAGTTTATCTTCAAGTGCTTGTCGGTTCTGAGAAAAGTCTCGTAGTCTGTGATAAAAGGCAGCGATAACTCTTTTAGAGCAATATCCTTCACATGGTAATGCGATTGCAAGAACTCGCCCACATAGGCACATCCGATTCTATACTTCGTGTATGTACTCAAAGATTTCATGCCAGCCTTATATTGCTTTTCCATTTCATCACGGCTTTGGGAATAGACTTTCATCAGTGTATGGCAACGATACTCCAAGCCAAGAAAGGCGTTCTTCACCTTGTCGGCAGTGACGAAGTTGTCCCTGTCCATAATCTCCTGATAATGCTTACTGATACTCACACGCATCTTGTCCAATTTGCGGTTCACTTCCAAAGCCTGCATACTCTTACCTATCATGCGTCCGCCCTTGGTGTCCCACAAATCTGGATTGGCAGTTGTCTTGCAACTGAACTGCGCCTGTGTTCCGTCCACTGTGATACGTCCCATAACTGGAACAGTACCATCTTTCTTTACTACCTGTCTTTTGAGGTAGAAGATAATTGAAAATGTACTCTTCATAACGTCATTCTTTTTTGCGTTCAAAATTAATACATGAAGAGTCTTTTCTTGCTACGCATCTCACGGCAGAACACGGCAAATTTGGTTCGTAACCAAAAATCTTACGTTACTCATCAGTAACTCACTATAAATCAGAGTATTAAAATTCAATTCGTAACCTTCCTCATTCTTCCGAACCTCAACATTCTCCATTTGGGGTATAGGTTACGGATAGGTAACGTTCCTCTGTCTCATCTTGTCGTATTCCCGTCTTCGTCTGTCCTCGCCACTTTTAACACAAATGAGGAAAGTAACTGATAACCAGTAAACTTTCCTCATTCTTCTCTCAAACACTTTTTATATGTACTTTCGAAAGAGAAAAGATATACATTGCCAGAAGAGCAGAAAGATGCAGCTTTCGCAGCAGAGCCTGCACCAGCCTATCACGGAAATGCCGCCATAGCACTTCCCGAGGATGAATGTGCAGAAGAAGATATTGACTGGAATAAGATTCCTGTTGGCTGGCATCCGGCTAATGAAGAAGAAGCCGTGGCTAGGATTGAAGCTATTGAGGCGGAGTATGAGAATGGGCAATATATTGATGCAGAAGAATTTGAAAAAGAACTAATTGCACAATATCCATGGCTAGCATAAGATTAACACTTTATTTCAAAAAGGAATTAAAGACTGTTATCGACTATGGATTAGTAGAATTCGGTAAGACCACAGTAAAGCGATTCCATAATGAGTATGAAGACATCAAGCATCGCCTGATGTTTCATCCTCTTTCTTCACCCAGAGAGCCATTGCTTAAGCGATTCCACCGCCCTTACCATAGTGCAATCATCAAGGAGAATTGGAAGATTATCTATCGCTACGATGAAGCCAACGACCTAGTCATTTTCGTAGATTTATGGGATATGAGAAGAAGCCCTAGATATCTGATTAGACAATTCAAAAGAAAACTATAAAGGAAAGAGCTTATGAAGGAGAAAAGATATACATTACAAGAAGAACAGCCGACTCCTATTGGCTGGCATCCGGCTAATGAAGAAGAAGCCGTGGCTAGGATTGAAGCCATTGAAGCGGAGTATGAAAGGACAGGTGTTAGCTATAATGAAGAAGAGTTTTTCAATAAACTAAATGAAGAACGAACATGGTCAAATGCAGATGACTTTGAAAAAGAACTAACGGTACAAGACCTGTGGCTAGAAGATTGGAAACGTTCTATCAGTATAGAAGATTTTAGAAAGAACTGCAAGAATAAACTGAATAAGCTTTTTCCGTAACATTTCTCCCGTATTCCTTGCACTATTTTTGCAGCGACATAAATAACAATATAATCAATAGGAGGATAAAATTATGGCAAGACCAATTAGAGAAACTCCAATATTACATGGCAAAGACGCCGAACGCTTTGTTGAAGAAATGAAGCGTGTAGAGAGTTTAACTCCTGAACAGCGCAAAGCTAATAGAGAAAAGCTACAAGCTGAAATCACTGTTCTTGACAAAGAATGGAATTTAACTTATAATGCACTTCGAGGATGAAAATAGACTATCGAAATATACAAAAAACATTTCGGGCTGCCTCCATAATGGAAGCAGCCCGAAGTTGTTTATCCATACTTGTAACAGAAGTTCAATTATATATAAACTAAACCTGCTTACAAGTCAATGCCTTTACTCCTCTTTATATGCCTCATACTCTTCACGAGAGATTGGAGTCTCTGGGTCAACAATCAACACTTCATCATAGGTCAAGCCATAGAGATGATAGACGAGGAAGTCGATTTGATTCTCCAAAGCGGAAGTATCGGCGATTGATTTTCCTTTTTTAATCGTTGTAACATCATCAACAAGTCGCATTAATATCTTTCTCTCATCTGAATTAACTTTAGGCAAAGGAAATTCCTTTATATCTTGAACCAAGATCTTAGGGAACGCTCCCTTCGTTGCCTTAGGTGAATGATTAAAATGAAAGAATGTTGCCAATTTCGAGTTCATAATACCAACTAGAATTTCTATAGGATAATCTCTCGACTCTTTTACGATAATTATTGAAGGATCATTATATGCCTCTATCTCAATAAGAGCTGCAAATATTGAAGGATTTGTTATTTCACGAACCAGCATTCGCTTTCCTACAAAAAAGGAAGGGTTCCTTGGATTTGCAATACCATTACAATAATCAATATATTCTTGACCATTCCAAGTTAAATTATATCGTGTAACATCCTCACCCCAAAGCCATTTTGTAAGACCATCTTTGTATACAAAAGAATGATAAGCTCTACTTTTAATTATTTCTTCAGACTGCCCTTTATATTTGTCATACGCAATAAGTCCTTGCGATATTTCAGGAAAAACATCCTTAACTGCTAATGGAGAAGAGCTAATAAGATTAACAACATTGCGTATTGAAGTAGGTAAAAAATATGCTAACCCCCAATTCTGATTCATAGTCAACAGACTTTCAACAGTCATAAATTCTCTTTCACGCTCCAATAAATCTGAAAACGAAGTTACATTTGCGGTATTACGATAACCCACTTGCATACTGCCCTCAGAGTCTTTTTGAAAAAGATTAATTGCATTTCTAACTACAGCAGACTCAAAAATAGGAAACTTTGTACAGTCAAGTATCTCCAACACATTCCATTTTTCAACAAGCATCTCACGAAAATGTTTTGCGAAAGTATTGAATAGAAATGTATTAGGAATAATGTATGACATAATTCCCTTTTCTTTCAGCAATGGCGCTGCCAAAACTATAAAATAATAATATATTTCATAATCTGGTACATTTCCCCAACTTGTAACTACAGCCTTACGATAATCATCTTTTATTGATACTCCATACGGCGGATTACCAATCACAATATCAAATCCGCCTTGCTCGAATACATCCGCAAAATATGTATGCCAAAGGAAGAACTGGTCGTTTGGAATCTCCAATTTATCTACGGCATCCTGCACCTCATGATTTCCCTCGGCACAAACCTTGATGTAATCCTTCACATACTTATCTATCTGCTGGCGACGCTGAGCACGCAAGGTATGATCGGTGATACTAAAATATGATTTTACTAAATCCTGGATGATTTTCTGTACATCTGTTTCCTCAAAACCCAACGAGAGAACACCACGAGTTTTCTTGGTATCCTTACCTGTCTTCAGCTTCTTGGAAGTAACATCCAAGTCTACCCCTTTATAACTCTCCAGCAACGAGTTGCCCTGCATAATCTTAAAGTCGAGATTAGGCAAAGGCATCGGCTCCTTTTCATCGATGATAAGAGCAAGCCAGAAACGGAGACGGGCGATATCTACAGCTCCCTTCTCAATATCAACACCATAAATGTTATTCTGAATGATGTGGCGCTTGATGTCGGCAGCATTATCCTCCTCGAAGATTTCAATGGACTTGCGGCATGCATAGAGTTCACGGAGTAAGCCCATAGGGAAAGCTCCCGAACCGATGGCAGGGTCGCAAATCTTCACGTCTATCAACTTCCGGTCGATAGACATGGCAAGTTCTGAAGAAGCTCCACCCAGTTCCTCCACATCATTGGTTTTCACAAAGTTAGCAATATGTTCCTTTACCTCTGCATCCTCGATACCTGTTTGCAGATACGCCGTCAGCGACTCCTGACACATGTAACGAACTATTTCCTTTGGCGTATAGAAAGCACCCTTGTCCTTGTTATCCTCCAAAAGATTCTCGAAAATCTTGCCAAACATCTCAGGGTCAACACCCACTTCGGCATCGTTCGGGTCATTCTCATCAATCGTAAAATTGTAACTATCAAAGAAATCGAAAAGCGACTGAAACATTCCGGCAGGGAAACAAGAATCTACTTCATCTATCTTCTCCTGCTGAAAGAGACCACCATTAAGATAAGGAATTTTATCGGCATTCGGAATGTACTTCACCCCTACTCCGTTAACCAAAGGCGCACTACTCCGGTCCTCTAGCTTGGTATTGAGCAAGCCAAAGAACATCGGTTCAAGCACCTTGTCCAGGAAATCTCCCTTTACCGCATCAGAGGCATCATAGAACAAATCGTGCATATAATGCAGATTGCCGGCAAGCCATCCCTTACTCTGCAGGAAATAAAGGAACACGATACGACCCATCATCTTCTTGATATAATCGCGCACCAGTTTATCATCCTTCTTAAAGGATGTAAAATACTGGGCATCAGGCTCTCCTGTTTCCTGTTCCACCCATTTGTTTCCCTTCTTTACGTATTCCTTACCCGTAAGGAATTTCACGAATTCAGCATACTGTTTACGGTATTCATCAAAGAAATCATCAGAAAGAGCCTCAACAGAGAAGGCTTTCTTGATTTCAAGAAACTCATTGGCTTTTGTCCGTAAGCTTTCAAAACGAAGTATAGGAGTCTTATAAAAAGCCTTCTCATCACCAAACACATAGGTGAACCGCTTGGTGCTGGTAGCATCTTCCTTCAAGTCGCAAATCAAAGACAGACGCCAGTTGGTTCCATCATTAAATACCGCCAAGGCAGCATCAAAGCCATAGCCCAGATAAGGACGAATCAAGTTACGAAGCCCCACCTTGCGGCGCAGCACCGAACCATCCTCCATTTCATAATAGAAGAATCCTAACTCATAATTATCTTGCGTTGTCATGCTGCCCAGGAAATATCCCTTGCGTCTTCGGCATCCTCGTCCAAAACCTCAGGACTCACACGCACCTTGTCGGCATGAAAGTAATCCTGCAGCAACATCTGCCACTTTGAAAGATTGAACTTAGACTGAAAGAGTCGCTTAAATGTTTCTTTATTATATGTTGCCATAACTATCTTTGTTTTTCTGTCCTTACACCTTATTATATAGAGAGACTTAGATGAATGACTCAGATACCACAATCTGCGGTTCCAAGATTTCCTCGTTTCTTTCCTCGTCGGTATCCAGCGGAATGTTGTAGCGAGCATAAAGTTCGTCTATCTTGTCTATGATTTGCGCTACGAGGTCTTCGCTGGAAGGTTTCAGCTTCTTTACCTGGCGATTGAAACTGTTGATGCTTGAATTGAGACCGATGAAGACGCCCAGTTCCACTATCTGCTCCAGTTTCTTGATTTGCACCACAGTCTTCTCCGCATCCACAGCATTCAAGGCTCGGTTCATCGTACGGAGAATGCTCAGCACGGCATTGGTCGATTTATCTTTCTTCCTGTTCTCCATGCTTTCGGCATCCACCACTTTTCTCACCACCTTCTGGTAGGATTCCAATGCTAACTTCACCTGGTCGTAATGGAAATCCATCACCTTCTCAAAGTCACCCGGCTTCTCCTCCATCTCAGCTTTCATGATGTCCATCGCATCCAAGAATGGGATAGACAAAGCCTTGCCGTCAGCCTTAACCCAATAATACTCCACCTTCTGAGGCGAAGAAAGATAGACGATGGTGGAATGAGGATGTTTTCCGATTTTCCTTACCGTTCGGCTCTTCATCGGCAAAGCCTTGATATGATTGTAGAGCTTGCGATGGGTGCGATAAAGCTCACGGGCTTCTTCCAGGAACTTCAGGTTTCTATCCACAGCATCCTGAATATCAGGATTAAACATCTGGAACTCTTTCACAATTTCCTCTCTAGAGTAAATCTGCGCATCCTCGCCAAAGGCTGAATGGAAGCCCTGCAACTTGATGAGGGCATTGCTATAGAGATGAATCTCCTGGTTGCCCTGCATCGACGGATAGAACATGTAGTTGTATATCTTGTCTGCCACCGAACCGATACGGTTTACACGACCAATGCGCTGCATCAGTCGGGTAGCATTCCATGGCGAATCGTAGTTGATGATGACGTTGGCACGATGCAGATTGACACCTTCGGCAAGCACATCAGAGGTAATCACGATGTTGAATTCATCCGATTGCTCGGCATAGTTGGCATCAAAGCACTTGCGGAGAATATCCTGCCGGTTGGTACGATTGCTGGCACAGACATCCAGAATGTCGTGACGATGCAGACGATTCTGCAGCTGCTCCGTCAGATAATTCACGGTATCTACACTCTCTGAGAAGATAACCAGTTTGCCTGTAGGATTTATCTCCTTATCAAAGAATTCATGCTCCAGTTTATCGATAAACAGTTCCAGCTTGGGGTCTTCGCTTACCTCATCCCATTTTCTGCAAAGCTCCTTCAAATTCTTAGCATCTTCTTTCAGCATCTCCAGGAACTGTTCGCTGAAATCCTCTTTTTTAAAGACCGTATCTTCCTCTTTCAAGCCTTTTTCTAAGGCATATTCTATGATGCGGTCTAACTCCCAGCCCTTGGCTTGCTTATCCTTCACGTTGATATCGGGAGCGATAATCACCTTGTTCTGGTCAAACATCTTAATCATATCCTCGGTAATGCGGAGAAAGGTATGGAGCGAACGGCGGAAGGCGTAAAAACTGCTTTCCAATCGCTTGACCATGTGAACACGATAGATACCTGTCAGCATGGTGGAAATATGGAGGGCAGTAGGATACTTCTTGCGCGCCTCGCCCTGCAAGAACTCCACGGCACGATAGCGGGCATAGTGCAAACCTTTTCCTGTAGGATTATCTTCGGGATGAGGCGTATCGGTAAGAATCGCCATCGTACTATAGAAGAGATCGTTCAAACCGCCATTTAATTCATACATCAATTCGTTAGGAGGCAGAATATCCGGGAATACAATGTGCTGATCATCCAAGTCTTTCTTGTAGGCAGGCACATTCTTGATATTGTTTCGGGTTCGTCTAACCGTCACCTTATCTATCACTTGCGTTCTTATCTTCTCGTAGAGGTCATCGGTACGCTTGGCAAATTCTGCATTTCTTTCGTTCTTCTTGTCTAACTTACGCTCACGCATCAGCTTATCGTAATCTTCTATCCATGGAGAGAAAGTTACAGGCAGATTCTGGATGCCTTCGATGGTGGAATAGCGGGCATTCTGAAAGAGAAGCAAGAGATTCAGAAGATCGGTTGGACGATTATTGAGCGGAGTAGCCGAAAGCAGCATCACCTTCTTGTGATGGCCTTTTACCAAACCATCGTTTATGCGAGGAGTCTTGCAGATTAACTGCAAATCATCGTATCTGCCAGCGGTGGCTCCACGGAAGTTATGCGCCTCATCTACAATCACCAGGTCATACTCTCCCTTTTCACGGAAGTTGCCTTCGCCCTCTATGATTTTATTCAGGCTGCCATTGCTCACAAACTGGGCGTAGCGCTTGATGCCGAAAAGTTTGAAAGTATCAGTCCAGTTCTTTTCCAAGGCTGGCGGATAAACCACCAGGATATTGGTGTATCTTCCATTCGCTTCAACAAATCGCTTGGCAATCATCGTGGCAACAATGGTTTTACCCAAACCCACCACATCGGCAAGGAAGAAACCGTTGTGCTGCATCAGCATCTGATAACCCTGAATTACGGCATCGTGCTGATAGCGGATATCCTTCACGCCCTCAGGCATTTCCATCGCAAAGTCATCCTCTACCTGCGAACCGAAGGTATCTATCAGCACCTTCATGTAGAGTTCGTATGGTGTAGGCAACTGGGCAAGATGAGTCTTCGCCTTCATCTGTTCGATGTCTTCCAGATTCAGAGGAACGGCCTGCTCCCAAAGTTGCTCAAATTCCTGCTTGCAATATTCCACATCATCATAATCTTTCATCGCCACGTTCAACTCATACCGGTTGCCAGGCACGGTTCCCATTCCAGAATCGGATAGATTGGAGGAACCCATGATAACCCAGCCATCAGAGTTTGGATTATGGTCTTCCGGAAGAAGAAGATAGAATTTGGCATGGAGGTTCTTACTGCGATGGATACGCATCTCCAGTTTTTTGTCGATGATGTCCTGGCAAAACTGGAGGATGCCTCTCTCCGTCTGCTCATCATAGCCCGCATTCTTCACTTCTTCAACGAAATCGTGAGAATAGGCATCAACGACGGCTTGTTCATCAATCTGGCCGAAAAAGAGTTTGGATTGCTTACGGAATATGTTGTCGATATTGATACCTACCAATATCTGTATCTTTTTGACGTGTTCAAATTCCTCACGAAGCTTGAAATAGCCCGAACTTCGGAAATATCCTACTACTGCCTGAAAGGTATGAAAGTCAAGCATGTTGTGGGCTATTCCCTTGAACTTCTCGAACAGGGAATTATCAGGAGTATTATTAAAAAACTTAGTGCTCATCTGTCTGTATCTCCTTAGGCTATTGGCACTTCCGCCATTCCCCCTAGCAGAAACATTCTTGTTAGTTTGTATGGTTGCTACCAAAACAGAAATGGCGTAGGGAATCTATCACTCGCATTACCCTTGCCTTTCGAGGTCCTAGGAAAACCTTATACACCAAGGATAAGAAGCAACAGAAACCTACGCCAAACTTGCATATATAATAGCACAGGATGTACCCTATCCAAACGAATGGAAAGGGCACACCTATGCCTGTGTACATACACACATAAAGCGAAGGCGCCTACCGCTGTCTTCATCTGAGTGTAACTTTTGAAATTTCCTAGGTTTCGAAAGATCAGAAGAAAACGTAGTACACGTCTTTCTTAATTATGATAGGCCAAGCCATGGATTTTTACCTAGCCAGCGACTCATCGCCAGCCATCCACAGCAAGACAACTGCAAAAGTACGAAAAAGAATTGGGATTTGCAAGAAAATCGGAAAGTTTCTTGCAAATCCCAAATAAAATTGGTTATAAAGCAGCATATATTCAAGGCTTTTGCCCTTACAGGGCGCAAGGTGACAACGCCTTAATACCCAGGGTGTTGCCCTGGGCTAGGAGCTTTTGGGCCTTCAGCCCGTGCTTGAACCACATGCAAAAGTTCAATGATTTACTTCTTAACCAGGCATTTTATACTCATGTCTAAGCTTCCAGATAGTTCATCATATCCTCCAATGTATCGAAGTTCTTGACATTCCCCCTCTTTACATCCATAATAGCCTCCAACAAATCGCCCTCATACACTTGCGGTCTAGTATGCTTCTTATCATCCATAAAACGAACCAAACGTACATAGCCAAAGCGACAAACCTTCGACTTTTCCTTCTTGGAACAATCAAAAGCGTTCTTAAAATCTATAGTAATCTGCTTCATAATTATTTGGAATTTAAATTAAACATCTATTTTAATACTATCGTTGCATTTTTTCTGAATAAGGCGTTCTCATATGCTCATGCTTCCATTGCTCAATAGTTTCTTCATCTATCAAGCCCTTATCCCACAATTCATTTGCGGCATCTATTGCTTTTTGCGCAAAACATCGACTATCTGTTGGCATACCATTATCCTTTTTATCTAGCATAGCATCACCCCTTCCTCTTCTACATTATTATAAAAAGGACTGCCCTTTTTGCTCTGCCAGTCTTTCATCGAATACACAATCGGGTGAATCATCTGATTGATTTGCCATCCCAATTCCCATAGAGGATAGGTGTAATTATCATGATCCTGCTCATCTATCTTATCCTTGTTCAAAAGCACAAGGATGTCCCAGTCGGAATCTGCTTTAGCATCCCTTCTAGCCCTTGACCCGAAAAGGATAACCTTGGCATCTTTCGGCATAATCGACTCCGCTTTCTTCTGAATCGACTTGAGTACCTCATCTTCAAGATGTTCCCTTGTTATTGTCGTCATAACACTATCATTTAAATTACACCGCAAAAATACGAAAAAGAATTGAAACTAACAAATATTCTGAGAGATATTTGCATTTATTCCTTTCTCTTCACCTAAACCTTATGGCTGCCGCGACCTAGTGAATCTATCGGCGAAGTCTTGTCATTTGTCAGCTCCTTCAGTTCCATAGAGGCGGAAGTACGGCTCAGGTTGTTGATTGAGGCATAATCGCCTAGGGTGAGGACTCCATTCTTCTCTATCACCTCCAGGGCTCGGGCGATGCGCTCTTCCCTGGAATAGAGCTGCTTACGGATAACCTTTACGCCACCCATATCACGCTCCAGGTCACGGTCGGTTTCACGCTTCACATCCTTGACAAACTCAGGAGACGCTTTGAAGTTGATGTCCTTCACTCCCACCTTGCGGTACGTTATCTTATCATCTGGATTCAGAATTTCCCTAGGCTTCTCATCCTCGAAAGCGAGGGAGAGGGAGAAGGTGCCGAAACCTTCCAGATTCACGTTGTACCCCATGGAGAGCATGTCTGCCAGCATATCAACCACATCGGTCAATACAGCCTCCGTGGTACTTTCCGAAATACCGCGATGGTAATGCTGCATCATCTTGACGAACTCTTTTCGGGATAGTGTCCGATTGGTCACCATCTTGGGATAAACTCTGCGCTTGCCTTCATCACGCATATCATTCAACTCTTGCAACTTGTACTTAGCCATATCAGTTTCCTTTCTTATTAAGATTGTTATCACTCCTTATTGCAGCAGCCTTTGCATCCTACAGTATTTATGATCATACCTAAGAAGAAAAGACCACAAACCTAGGAAGAAAAGTATTTTATCCTAGGAGAAATCTCCGTTCACCGACGCTGAATGTCCGTTCAACGTCGCTGAACGGCGGTTCAGCGTCGGTGAATGTCGGTTCAACGTCGGTGAACGAAGATTTCTACCTTGCAAAGATACAAGTTTATCAGATATAAAACAAGACTTTTCCTGAATATCTTTACTTTTCCGGCCATAATTCTTCGTTTTTTGAGCTTATTTCTTTGCGTATCCCAAATAATTGTGTTAACTTTGTAGTCAGATTGCAAACCAAAGGCTAAAGGATTGCAAGCCAAAGGTCAAAGGATTGCAAGCAAAAGACAAAGAAAAAGACTAAGATTAGACATTCTTATGAGTATGAAGATATTAGCAACCAGCGACTGGCACCTGGGCAACCTGTTTCACGGCAACGACCGTCTGCCTGAACACAAGCATTTCCTGAAATGGCTCCTGGAACAAATCGCTGAACAAAAACCCGATTCTCTCCTCATCGCAGGAGACATCTTTGATAACGGAAATCCATCGGCAGCGGCACAGACCGTTTATTACGAGTTTCTTGCCGATGCTACCCAACTGTGCCCTAACATGCAGGTCATCATTACCGCCGGCAACCACGATTCCGCCAGCCGACTGGAGGCTCCCCGTCCGCTGCTCACCCGATACCACGTGGAAATAAGAGGAAACATCCGGAAGATATGGCAGCAGGGAGGAAGCAAAGAGGAGGAGGAGAACAAAAGCGAAGAAGATGAGGAGGAGACCGGAAACAAAGATAATGGAATGAAAGCAGGAAACAATGAAAGCGGGCATTGGATCTATTCCTTCGACGACCTCATCATCCCCGTAACCAGCGAGGAAGGAGAAGAAGTCATCGTCCTCGCCGTACCTTTCCTTAGAAGCGATGTGGTGCAGAACGCCAGTTACTCGCAGGGTGTCAACGAATTTCTGAGAGAACTGACGGCTGAGGCTCGACAGAAATACCCCGGCAGGAAGTGCATCATGATGGCACACATGTACGCCAAGGGTTCGGATATCGCCAAGAAAGATGCGAGCGAGAAGATCATCATCGGCGGACAGGAGGAAGTGGACCTGGAAGGATGGTACGAACATCCCGACTATATGACTTGCGGACACATCCACAAACGGCAACATATCTGGAATACCGACTGGGCAAGATATACGGGAAGTATCCTCCCGATGTCGTTTGCCGAGAAAGACTACACCCACGGCATCGACCTCATCACCATAGAACACGGAGAAGAGGAGGAAGGAAAGGAAACCGGCAAGAGTAAGGAATGGAAAGTAGATTTCCTGGAATACAAGCCTCAGCACGCCCTCCGCATCCTGCCCGAAGATGAGGAAGAGCTGACCTTCAAGAAATGGCAGAAGCTCATCAATTCTGAACTCTCGGAGAGAACTGACGGCGAACTGAGCGACCATTTCGACTACGTGATGCTGAAGGTGAAACAGGAGAAACTGACCAGCGATGACATCAAGGAACTGGAGAAACTCGTCAACGAAAAGGATGCCGTGCTCTGCAAAATCCAGCGCATCATCCCGCAACTGGACCTCTCCACCATCCAGGGTTCCCAGCACATCACCAGCATAGAAGACATCATCAACCGTCCTCCGCTCGACACGCTGAAGGAAGCCTTCGCCATCAGACACAACGCTCCGATGAACGAAAGACAGGAGAAAATGTTATCCGATTTATTAACGACATCATCATTATGAAATTCCTACAACTCGAAATACTCAACCTCGCTTCGCTTGACAAACAGGGTGGCGAGGTCATCAACTTTGAAGAAGGTGCTTTAGGCGAGAGCACCATCTTCAGCATCGTAGGTCCGACGGGAAGTGGCAAGTCTACCCTACTCGACGCCATCTGCCTTGCTCTCTACAACCGCGCCCCTCGCTATCCCAGGAAGAAAGGAGACAAGAACCAGAACATCGAGATTTTCGGAGCTGCCGATGCCAGCGAAAGTAACCGTCTGGCACCTACAGACAGCCGAAACATCCTGACACGTGGCAAGAAGGAAGGCTACAGCAAACTCACCTTCCTTGCCAACAACGGCAGCATCTACCGCGCAGAATGGCACGTCAGATTCCAGAGAGTGCGCTACGAAAACGCCAAGACTGCGCTCTATAAAATCACGAGAAACGGCGAAGAGATAACGGAGGAAACTGCCGACTGGAACGAGCTGCCGAACATTATCGGACTCGACTACGACCAGTTTCTCCGTACCGTGCTCATCGCCCAAGGCTCGTTTGCCAACTTCCTGACGGCAAAGGAAAACGAGCGGTACGAACTCCTGGAAAAACTCATCGGATGTGAGGAAACTTATACGAACATCGCTACTGAAATCAAGAAGGCGAAAGACCAGGCGACGGATGCCTACAACCAGATGACAGCATCGGTGGAAGCCGTAAAACAGAATCTGCTGAACGATGAAGAACTTGCCCAACTGCAGGAGGAAATCGCCCGGTTGGAAAAAGCAGAGAAGGAACTTGACAGCCAGTTGCAAGCCATCTCGAAAGAACTGCAATGGTTTGAGGAAAACGATAAGCAAATCAAGCAAATCACTATCTATCAGGTAGATATGAAGCATGCAGCAGATTCCATTAAAGCGATGCAAGCCCAGATTCTCCGTCTGCAGTTGCACGATGAAGTACAGCCAGCCGTCAACCTGCTGCAGGAAGTAGAACGACAGACGCAAAGCATCCACGAGCAGGAAGAAAACATCCTGAAAGCGGAAGGAAACATCAAAAGTCAAGAGTCTGCCATCGACGAAAGCGAGAAAACTCTCGCCAGTCTGAAGGAAACAGTAAGCAAGGCACAGGAACAGCTGGAAAAGGCCATGCCGGTTATCGCTGAAGCAAGGGCGCTGAAAACAAAAATGGAAGCGGCAATGCCGAATCTGAAAGAAAAGAAAGAGGCATTGGAGTTGGCACAGAAAGAGAATCAATCTGCCCAGAAAGACGTGGAGGAAAACGCCCGAAACATCAAAAAATGGGAAGCAGAAACGGAGAAAGCGAACCTTGCCCTCAAAACGACCAAGGAAGAGATTGCCAAGCAGAAACAGGTTCTGCACGAAGCGACGCAAGCAGCTGAACAGGCTTGGGAGACGGAAAGAAATAAGACTGCCGGACAGAACATAGAGGAACTGCAGAACAGCAAGACTGTAGCCGACAGGAAACTGCAGGATGTCCAGCAAGCCATCAAGGTTGTGGCTCATCTCGATACTGCCACAGCAGAAAAGCAGAAGAATGAGGAGCGCATCCTGGTCTTGGGCAAAAGAAACGCAGAGATAGATGAAGCCCTGGGCAAGTTGACCATCGAGACTCTGACCCAAGAGACCCTGACGCTGAGAAATGCCTATACCCTCATGGTGAGTGAGAAATGGGAGATTCATCGTGCCAACCTGACCGAAGGCAAACCTTGTCCGCTCTGTGGCAGCACGACCCATCCTTATCATACCGACAACAGACAGTTTGAGGAAGCCACCACAGAACTCTCGCAACTTCTGAAAGTCAAGGAGGAGCTACTGAAACTGCAGCAGAAACAGGAGAAGAACCTTTCCGGCGAGAGAAAACAGAACGACGGCGAAGTACAGACGCTCCAGAAACAACAGGAAAAGCTGTCGGGAGAAATAGCAACTTACGAAGAGGATTGGAAGGCGCTCATCGCCCAGTATCCAAAGATTCCAAAAGTAGAGGCAGAACTGAAATCGCTCTTGCCTATCTATGAAAACAAGGCGAAAGATGCGAGCAGTAAACTGAGCCTGTTTAACAAGATTCAGAAAGAGATAGAACGGCTGACCCAACTCAAGGATAAGGCTGTAAAGGATGAAGCTGCGTATGAAAGCAAGGCTTCTACTATACAGAACAAAGCCCAGGAAAGCACTTCAACCTGCGCCACAAAACTGGCTGAGCAGAAAGCACTTACCATCAACCTCATTTCACAGCAGAAGAGTAAGGAGGAGGCTTACGGGAAAGCCCTTCAGACATGGAATAGCGCCAAGAAGGAAATGGAGGAATGGCAGGAGAAATATAAGCAGATTCTGAATGGCGAAGAACCTGATGCGGCAGAACAAAGACTGACAGCAGCAAAGGATGAGGCTACGAAAGCAGCAGATACTCAGAACGAGAATATCAACAAACTGAAGGCGGAACTCGCCAACAGTAAAGGTTCGCACCAAACCATGCTGTCTCAGAACAAGACGATGAAAGAGAATCTGCAAGCGAAGGAAAAGGAGCTAGACCTTTGGATTGAGGAATATAACAAGCAGCTTGAAGAAAAGAGCATTGAAGGAAAAGACTCCGAGGAGGAAGGCATCGAGGAAAGAAGTATCGAACCAAGCCTTATCGACAGAAATACCATCCGGGAGATGCTTCACTCTGCCGAAGACTGGAACGCTATCCGACGGGAAAAGGACGAAAAGGAGAAAGCTGTGGCTTCAACTACCGCCCTTTACCAGAGTGCAGAAAAGGCGCATCAGCAGCACTTGGAACATCAGCCTGCCCAAAGCCGTGATGCTCTCCTAGCCATTCAGCAGGAGTATCAGGAGAGAAGCCAGCGCAACGAACTGATTGCTGCCAACGCCAGGATGCAGAACCATCAGGAAGCCATGAAGCAGTTGGGTGACAAGGCTGAGGCTCTGCAACTCGTAACACAGGAAAAGGATGACTGGACAGCCATTACGGATGCTATCGGAGCAGACGGAAAGACGCTGCGCAAGATAGCTCAATGCTATACGCTCAGTTTCCTGATAGCGCACGCCAACCAGGAAATCAGAAAGTTCAACAGCCGTTACGAACTGCAGCAGGTAAAGCATTCGCTGGGCATCCGAGTCATCGACCACGACCGTGCCGACGATATCCGAGACACCACCTCCCTATCTGGTGGCGAAACCTTCATCGTGAGTCTGGGGCTCGCCTTGGGCTTGTCGGCATTATCCTCCCGCAACATCTCCTTCGAGAACCTGTTCATCGATGAAGGCTTCGGAACCCTCGACCCCGATACCCTAGCCACCGTCATCGACTCCCTCGCCATGCTGCAAAGTTCGCAAGGCAAGAAGGTGGGCGTCATCAGTCATACCGACACGATGAGCGAGCGCATCACCACCCAGATAAGGATTATCAAGAATGGCAACTCCGGCAGCAGCCATATCGAGATCTATCCTTAACCCATCGCAATTACACCTTATCATATAGTAATTACACCTTATTTATCCCTATCAGCGCCAAGGATGGCGACAACGTGGTGAACAAGAGCGATGTGATTCGTCCTCACCATCATCGTTTTGATATTGAGCTTCGGGGGCCGTTTCATCATGAGTCATTTCTCGAAGAATAAAATATAATCGCCCTGCAAAGGCAAAAGCTTTTGTTTTTTTTAAAGCTTTTGCCCTTACAGGGCGACATTGTTGCTTGCATGTTAACCCAGGGTGTTGCCCTGGGCTAGGAGCTTCTGCCCTTTCAGGGCGTGTGGGATTAAACCTTGTTTCCCTCTTTTGGGAAAACCACGGTTGGCTGGAAGGTCTTAGCCTCCTCAAAGTCCATCAGGGCATAAGCGATGATGATAACGGTATCTCCCACCTGCACCTTGCGGGCTGCAGCACCATTCAGGCAGATACAACCGCTGCCACGCTCACCCTTGATAATATAGGTCTCCAAGCGCTCACCATTGTTGTTGTCTACAATCTGAACCTTCTCGCCTGCAATCAGATTAGCAGCGTCCATCAAGTCCTCATCGATGGTGATGCTACCCATATAATTCAGGTTAGCCTCAGTTACGGTCACACAATGGAGCTTACTCTTCAATACTTCTATCTGCATTGTTCTGTTATTACTTGATCTGTTACGGATTAAACTTAATAAAGAATATCTATAGAGGAATTTATCCTTTATCCTTTATACTTGATATGGTCGATGAGACGGATAGGAGTCTTACCACAATAAACGGTGATGCAACCTACCACATAGGCGCTATCCTCCCATGAAGCGACATCCTGCAGGCTGTCACCATCCACAATCTGGAAATACTCTACCTCCAGACCCTCTACAGCATTGATGTCGGTAACCACCTTATCGTGAGTTTCCTGTACGGTATGAGACTTGGCATACTCAACACTCTCCTTCAGAGCCTTATAGATGTTTGGCGCAATGGCACGCTCATCAGGAGCCAGCAAAGTATTGCGGCTGCTCTTAGCCAAACCATCCTCATCACGGATGATAGGACACTCCACAATCTTCACATCGCTGTTGATGTATTTTACGAGCTGCTTGATGACAGCAATCTGCTGCCAATCCTTCTCACCGAAATAAGCACGGGTAGGACGAACGATATAGAACAGGCGGCTTACCACCTGGCAAACACCATTGAAATGGCCTGGACGCTTGGCACCCTCCATCACGGTAGAAACCGGAGGAAACTCGAAGTGGCGGGTATCTGGCGTAGGATACACCTCCTCCACAGAAGGAGCAAAAACATAGTCAGCGCCACAAGCCTCAAGGAGCTTGCAGTCGGCATCAAGAGTGCGAGGATAACGATCCAGATCACCCTTGTCATTAAACTGAGTAGGATTCAGGAAAACAGACACCACAGTAACACCGTTTTCCTTTACACTGCGCTTCACCAAAGAGGCATGACCCTCATGAAGAGCGCCCATAGTTGGCACGAGGCCGATTTCCTTTCCCTCCTTGCGACGATCGAAGAGTTCGTTCTGGAGGTCAACAATCTTATTGAATACTTTCATCTTCTTAATTCTGTTTCGGGGTGCAAAATAACAACTTTTTTCTGAAATAAGAAAGAAAAAACCTAAAAAAAAGCGAATAATCGTCGAAAAACCCCTTTTTAAAAGAAAAAATGCCAATATTTGGATTTTTTTTTGTACCTTTGCACGTAATTCGTAAGAATAAAATTTAAGTTTTATGGCAAAGAAAGTACTATTTATCAATCAGGAGGTCGACCCATACGTAGCCGAGACTCACATGTCAATCATGGGACGCGAACTACCTCAGAAGATGCAGGAAGCAGGTTTTGAGATTCGCACCTTTATGCCTAAATGGGGCACAATCAACGAGCGTCGCGGACAATTGCATGAGGTGATCCGCCTGTCTGGTATGAACCTTATCATTGATGATTCTGATCACCCTCTGATCATCAAGGTAGCATCTATACCAACAACACGTCAGCAAATCTATTTCATAGATAACGACGACTACTTCAACCGTCGACAGATGAGTACCGACGAGAAGGGCATGGAATACACAGACAATGGTGAGCGTGCCATCTTCTTCGCACGTGGCGTACTGGAAACAGTCAAGAAGCTGCGCTGGCAGCCAGATGTCATCGTTTGCCAAGGATGGGTAAGTGCAGTGGTTCCTTTCTATATCAAGACTGCATATGCTGAAGAACCTTCATTTGCTGATTCAAAGGTGATTTGTGCTATCTACCCTAGCGAACTGAAGGGCTCATTGGGTCACAACTTCAAGCAGTGCGTGGAGTACCGCGAAGCTACACCAGACAAGCTCACAGAATATGGTGACAACTTCGACTTCGTTGAACTCGCCAAAATGGCCATCGACTACAGCGACGGCGTGGTAGAAGCAGCAGAAGGCGTCAATGCAGAGCTCATCAAGTATGCAGAAGACAAGAACAAGCCTTTACTCCGTTTCCCAGGCGATGACTTTGCTGAACCATATGCCAAGCTTATCAACGAGGTATGCCCAGACGAGGAATAAAGTTTAGGTATTAGTATACAATTTATCAAGGATAATGAAAATTCTTAGATTATTTACGGTTATGATGATAGCAGCGATGACTTTCGCTGCATGTGATGACACCACCGAAAACATCGGTGGTAGCATCACTAACAATGTAGACAACATCAACATCTCTAACGCTGTTTTCGATGTTGCTACCAATTCTCTAGTTGCAGGTCCGGTGCTCAACAGAAGCAACTCCGGCTTGATAGGAAAAGTAAAGGACCCAGAGACGGGTACATACGTTTCGGGCGATTACATGAGCCAGTTTGGCGTACTTCCTAATTTCGACATCGACACCCTGCAGTATATCCAGAATGCCAATGGTGGCAGAATCGAAGCAGACTCCTGCTTCCTGCTCGTCTCATATAAGAGCACATACGGCGATACCCTCGCCCCTATGAAGGTGACGGCTTACGAGATGACCAAGGCGATGCCGGAGAACTCCAACTATCTCTCCGACTTTGATGCCTTTGCCGATGGATATGTCAACAAAGACAATTTCCAGGCAAGTGCCACCTATCAGCTCAGCGATTATGTAACTAACTTCAAGATTTATCTCAATAAGCCATATACCAAGGACGGCAAGACCTACAAGAACTACGGTTCTTACATCATGCAGACCTATTATGAGCATCCTGAGTATTTCGAGACCAGCTACCGCTTCATTCACAACGTATGCCCAGGCTTCTACATCAAGAGCGTGGGCGGTGTAGGCAACGTGGCTAACATCTGGAACACAGAGCTTCAGTTCTATTGGACCCGCAAAAAGCAGATCAAGGCTTCTGACGGTGTTACAGATAGTACAGCTGTAGGTCATGGATATCATCGATTCGAAGGAACCGAGGAAGTATTGCAGTTGAACAAGATTACCAATGACGCTAGAAAACTGGCTCAGTTGGCAGCAGATGAGTCTTGCACTTACATCAAATCACCAGCCGGAATCTTCACTGAGGTTACCCTACCTGTAGAGGAAATCATGAGAGGACATGAGAAAGATACGCTCAATACAGCTACTATCTCATTCCCACGACTCAACAATACTGATAACAACAACAAATATCAGTTTGATGTACCTTCTACCATCCTGATGGTACAGAAAGACAGTCTGAACAGTTTCTTCGAGAAAAACAAGATTACAGACAATCGTATCTCGTATACTGCCAGCTACAGCAAGACCGGTTCTACCGTGAACAATGCCTTTACATTCAACAACATCAGTAACCTCATCTCTGTGATGTACAAGAACAAGGGCACGAGCGACAACTGGAACAAGGTGGTACTGGTACCGGTAACGGTAACAACCAGCACACTGAACAACGCTACTGTAATCACCAAGATCAATCATGACATGGCACTTACCTCTACCCGCCTCCAGAAGGGTACGAAGCAGAACAGCCCTATCAAGATTAAGGTAATCTATAGTAAGTTTAAGGAAGAATAATCAGACGACATGGCAGACAATTTTCTTGAGCGACATCGCGAGGACTACGAAAAGCGAAAAGCTGCATGGCTCAGAAGGAAGAAGCACCTTCCAAAGATAAAGCAGCCAGCCCTTCAGCGCCCAGACGATGAAGCACTGTAAAATACAAAATAACATTCAACATTAAAATCAGATCCCGATAAGCGATTACGAGTTTGGCTCGCAACTGCTTATTGGGATTTTTTATATCCCCATATCCCACCCGACAACTAACACATAAAAACACATCAAATACAATATACTTTCTATATATAATAAGGTGTACGCACACAAAAATGCCATACAAACCTTTACGAAAAGTTAAAAAAGTGACTTTTTTCTACTTTTTCTTCATTTTCTCTATCTTTTTGTTGGTTATTTCAAGTAAAAGCTATACCTTTGCAAAAGAAATAAGAAATAAAAAGAATTAAACACAATAAAAGATAAAAAGATTATGAAAGCATCTGAAGTAATCGCGAATCTCCAAAGAAGATTCCCAAATGAGCCTGAGTACATCCAGGCAGTTAGTCAGGTTCTCGGTACTATCGAGGAAGAGTACAACAAGCACCCTGAGTTTGAGAAGGCAAACCTCATCGAGCGCCTTTGCATTCCAGATCGCGTGATTGAGTTCCGCGTATCATGGGTAGACGATAAGGGTAATGTTCAGACTAACATGGGTTACCGCGTACAGCACAACAATGCGATTGGCCCATACAAGGGAGGTCTTCGCTATCACAAGTCTGTAAACTTGGGTATCTTGAAGTTCTTGGCTTTCGAGCAGACATTCAAGAATTCTTTGACAACTCTCCCAATGGGTGGTGCAAAGGGTGGTTCTGACTTCTCTCCACGTGGTAAGAGCAATAACGAGGTGATGCGTTTCTGCCAGGCTTTCATGACTGAGCTTTACCGTCACATGGGTCCAGACGAGGACGTTCCTGCTGGAGACATCGGTGTAGGTGGCCGTGAGGTTGGTTATCTCTTCGGTATGTACAAGAAGTTGACTCACCAGTTCCAGGGTGTCTTGACCGGTAAGGGTCAGGAGTTCGGTGGTTCTCTCATCCGTCCTGAGGCTACAGGTTACGGTAACGTTTACTTCCTCTGCAACATGCTCGCAACAAAGAACATCGACATCAAGGGCAAGACAGTCTTGGTTTCAGGTTCTGGTAACGTAGCTCAGTACACCATGGAGAAGTTGCTCCAGTTGGGTGCTAAGCCTGTTACATGTTCTGACTCTGACGGTTACATCTACGATCCAGACGGTATCGACCGCGAGAAGCTCGACTACATCATGGAGCTCAAGAACGTAGAGCGTGGACGTATCAAGGAATATGCTGAGAAATATGGCGTTAAGTATGTAGAGGGTGCTAAGCCTTGGTTTGAGAAGGCAGACATTGCTCTCCCATCAGCTACTCAGAACGAGATCAACGAGGAGGCTGCTAAGGCATTGGTTGCCAACGGTGTCATCGCTGTAAGTGAGGGTGCCAACATGCCTACAACTCCAGAAGCTATCAAGGTATTCCAGGATGCCAAGATCCTCTACTCTCCAGGTAAGGCTGCCAACGCTGGTGGTGTTGCAGTATCAGGTCTTGAGATGAGCCAGAACTCTGAGCGCTTGAAGTGGTCTCGTGAGGAGGTTGATGCCAAGCTCCACGATATCATGAACGATATCCACGCTAACTGCGTGAAGTATGGTACAGAGCCTGATGGTTACATCAACTATGTAAAGGGTGCTAACGTAGCAGGCTTCCTGAAGGTGGCTAAGGCTATGATGGCTCAGGGAATCGTATAAAACAGAATACATAAGAGAGATTAAGGTCAAATCATCAACATAAAACAGTTGGTCTATCAATAAATAAATAAATAGATAGCAAAAAAGGATAGTAAGTCGCAAGACTTACTATCTTACGATAAAAGCTCCATCTGCACATTGCAGATGGAGCTTTTATTATTTAGCAATAGAAGTTTCCTATTATACCGGAGTATCCTCTGGATTATCCTTGAAGAGCTCATCGATGGCAGGGATTTCATCCTCATCAAACCATCTGGAAAGCTTTTCCTGTGCTTTCTTCTTGGCATCCTCTGACACATCGCCCCAAACCTTATGGAGCACATAGAGCAATACAGCCAGGTCATCACCCAAACCAGCGATAGGAATGGCATCAGGAATCACGTCCAACGGACTAATCAGATAACCCAAGGCTGCAATAATAATTGCCTTATCCTTCAAAGCCACCTTATCGCTCTCCAATGTATAATACAGAATGAGTGCGGCATATACCATCTTGGCACCCGCACGCTTAGCGATATGCGAAATCTTCTCGACAAATGCACTCTGAGTGAACTTGTCCTTGTAATCCATAAAATCTGGTAATGTCATATTAATTTATAATTATTAATTAATAATTTACAGTTTTTACAAGGCTATGCTTTCGGCTCGTAGAAGAGTACAGCCTTGATGTAAGTTTCCATCTTTGCCTCCTTGTGCTTGTTGACACGGAAAAGGATGATCATCTGGAGAAGCGACTTGGCAAAGCAAGCCAGCAGCAAGCCGATGATGATGGCAATGACGGTGGTAAGCGCCTTGCCATTCTCATAGATAGGCGACTTATCAGGGAAACATGACAATATCAATACAGGAATCACGGTGATAAAACCACCTACAGTGAGCTGGGTACGCTTGGAGCCACCCATATCCAATATCGCCTGCTTATCAAAAAGGTAATCGTCAAGATCCATGCGGGTGATGCCGTAATTCTCCAACTTAGGGAAATCAGGCTCATCGCCATACTTGTCAATCTTTCCAGTCACCTTGTGTTCAAAATCATCTAATATCTGCTTCTCCGGTTCTTTGAGTTCCATAATCTTGTTAGTGTTTTAAATTGTTTGAAATACTACATCATACTTGTTATTATATAATAAGGTATTACACCTTCAGATATAAACAGGTAATGATGCAAAAGAACTAAAATAAAGAAAGCAGTGCCCCTATAAGCCGAGTTCTGTACCTGCAATAAATGGTAAGAGAACAAAGAAATGCAGGCGCTTGTCATTTATCTAGTCCCAGAGTCACCCCTGGGCTCAAGCACTCTACCCTCCACAGCAGTTCCTGAAGGAACAATCGGACGAGCCGCCCTCAATCTGCGGTATACATGAGCTTACAGCTCCCAGATGGTACAGCCTGACGATTACCCGCCAGCTGGTGGTCTCTTACACCACCTTCTCACCCTTACCCGACACTAAACCACGATGAAGCAAGCTTCACCGCTACGGAATAAGTTTCGGGCGGTTATTTTCTTCTACCGACACCTACTGTCACCAATAGCTTCTAGTTTCGGAAGTGGGATGCCCTATGCTGCCCGGACTTTCCTCTCGCACGCCAATAACGGAATGCCAGCGACAAGCCGGAGCACTGCTTTCGATATGCAAAGGTAAGAAAAAAAAAGAAGAAAGGAAAATTTATCTCCATTTTTTTTATCTCTTTTGCCTTTTTTGCCTCTCTTTTCGAACAAAGAGAACGGAAGGAAGGGGAAAGAAGCTCAAATAAACAGAGATTTCTGCGGGTTTTAATTTGCAAATATTAAAGTATTTCTATTTTTTAGTTTCGTATACAGAAGTAAGAAAAACTACAGAAGTACTGAATATTTGTAAAAATAGGGCATTCCTTGTTTAACAGCCGTTAAAGTGTTAATTTTAAATGTTAAAACCGAATAAAAAACGAAGCAGAAATGAACGTATATCAGAAAATGACTCTATATTTGCAACCGAAAAGCAACAGCTATTGCCACAGAAACAGATTGGCACACTTTTAGCTACTGCTTAAAACAAAGAATAGAAAATTAAAAAAATAAGAGACATGAAAAAAGTAACAAATTACGTAATCGCTGCATTGTGCGTAGGTTCACTCGCATTCTCTGCAGGTTCATTCATGAAGGTTAACGCAGCAACATCAGCTACTGCAACAACTCCTGGTCAGCCAGTTGACTTGACATTCGCAGCAGAAAAGGCTCTGCCTGCCGTGGTACATATCAAATACGTACAGAACTCTAAGGTAAAGACTGTAGACGTTGAAAGCGATCCGTTCGGAGGATTCTTCGACCCATTCGGCTTCTTCGGAAATCCAGGTCAGGGAGGCACACGCAAGCAGCAGGTTCAGACCCCTAAGCGCGAAGCTACCGGTTCGGGTGTCATCATCAGTACTGACGGCTATATCGTGACCAACAACCACGTTGTAGAAGGTGCTGACGAATTGACAGTAACATTGAACGACAACCGTGAGTTCTCTGCCCGCATCATCGGAACCGACAAGACTACCGACCTTGCCCTGATCAAGATTGAAGGCAAGAACCTCCCTACTCTTCCTATCGCCAACAGCGATAACGTAAAGGTTGGTGAGTGGGTTATTGCAGTGGGCAATCCATTCGGCCTCAACAATACTGTAACAGCAGGTATCATCTCTGCCAAGGCACGTACACTCGGTGCCAACGGCGTGGAGAGCTTCATCCAGACCGATGCTGCCATCAACGCAGGTAACTCAGGTGGTGCTTTGGTTAACACTAAGGGCGAACTGGTAGGTATCAATGCCATGCTCTATTCCCAGACCGGTTCATACGCAGGTTACGGTTTTGCCATCCCAACCTCTATCATGAACAAGGTGGTTGATGATATCAAGAAGTATGGCAGCGTACAGCGCGTCATGCTGAGCATCCAGGGCAGCGATGTCCTCAATTACATCAATGCACAGAAGGAGAATGGCAAGGACGTGGATCTCGGAACCAACGAGGGTGTATATATTGCCAAGGTAGACGAGGACGGCAACGGTGCAGCTGCCAACTTGAAGGAAGGCGATGTCATCACCAAGGTAGACGGCAAGAAGGTAACCAAGATGGCAGAGCTGCAGGAAGCTCTCAACGGCAAGCGTCCTGGCGACAAGATGAGCATCACCTACCTGCGCAACAAGAAGACCATCACCAAGACCATCACCTTGAAGAATGCCCAGGGCAATACTTCAGTCATCAAGAGTGCAGACCTCGATGTTCTCGGTGGAACCTTCCGTCCTGTCACACAGAGCATGAAGGATCAGCTCAACATCAAGTATGGCGTAGAAATAATGAAGGTGAGCAGCGGTGCTCTGAAAGATGCCGGCATTTCACGCGGTTTCATCATCCAGCGCATCAACGACAGCAATATCAGTTCACTCGATGACCTGCAGAAGGCAGTGAAGAGTGCTTCAACCAGCAAGGATCCTGTGCTCTATATCCAGGGCATCTGGCCAACAGGCAAGAAGGCATACTTTGCAGTTCCATTGCAGAAAGACTAATCATTGCAAAGAGTTTTTAGAAGAAGAGATAAGTTTTTACCTCTTCTGAAATGATAAAAAATGACAAAATAGCAGGTATTTTCAAAAATATCTGCTATTTTTTTTGTTATTTCAAACAAAAAGCGTACTTTTGCAATAACATAAAATTAAACTCTACCATGAGACAGCTTAAAATAACAAAATCTATAACGAATCGTGAAAGCGCATCGTTAGAAAAGTATCTCCAAGAGATTGGTCATGAAGAGCTTCTTACTACAGAACAAGAAGTAGAATTAGCTCAGAAAATAAGGAAAGGTGATAAAAAAGCGTTGGAAAGACTATGCAAAGCTAATCTGAGATTCGTGGTTTCCGTAGCTAAGCAATATCAAAACCAGGGCTTGAGTTTGCCAGACCTTATCAACGAAGGTAACCTTGGTCTCCTTAAGGCTGCCGAAAAATTTGATGACACCCGCGGCTTTAAGTTCATTTCTTATGCTGTATGGTGGATCAGACAGAGTATTCTGCAGGCTATCGCCGAGCAGAGCAGATTGGTGCGCCTGCCCCTCAATCAGGTGGGAAGCGTAACCAGAATCATGAAAGAAGCATATAAATTTGAACAGGAATACGAACGCAAACCTAGCATCAACGAGATGGCTGAACGCATCGACATGCCGGAAGACAAGATTGCGGATGCCATGAATGCCAACAGCCACGAAGTCAGCGTGGATGCTCCTTTCGTCAATGGAGAAGAAGGCAGTATTGTTGACTCCATGACAAACCCAGACTATCCTACAACGGACAATGAGCTGGTCAAGGAATCACTCAGAACGGAAGTGGAGCGAATGATCAAGCTTCTCGGTGATAGGGAGCAGAAAGTCATAAAGGCCTTCTTTGGTATCGGTGAACCCGAACTGACACTGGAAGAAATAGGCGTAAAATATAACCTGACCCGAGAGCGCGTGCGCCAAATCAAGGAGAAGGCCATTCGCCGAATACGTCATAATACGAAAAATAAACTGCTGAAATCTTACTTGGGATAAGCATGAGAAAGGCTGAATCCTATAGAAGACAGCATCTGAAATAGGAATATGAAAATGAATATTAGAAAATTAGCTTTAGCAGCAATGGTAATGGCTGTGGGGATTTCGTCCATGGCCAACGCAGCAAAAAATGATCCGAAAACCGCATATATCTTCGGTTTCGCATCATCATTCAATGATTCTACAGTATACATTACTGGAGTTCAGCAAGTAGACTCAGCCTACTTCGTAGGAAAAGCAAATTTCCTGGTAAGCAGAGACAACTATTCTTTCCAGTTGAGAGACTATCTGGAGCAGCAGGGTGCTGGATACAGAACCTGTGCTGTCATCTATGACATCAACAAGAAGAAAGCGGAGAAGAAATGGCTGAAACTTTACAGTAAATATACTCGCAAGCCAAAGGCTCAGCGCCTGAAGAGCGGTGAGAAGCCAAAAGATCTACCTACTCCATGGTTGGTTAAGACCATCGAAAAGGAGGATTTCCATTTCGTAGGTATTGCCCCTACTTCCTTTGAAGAGCCTAAGACCAAGGCTGAAATCAAGGCAGAAAAGCTGCAGGCAAAGGCTGAAGCTAAGAAGCACAAGGCTGACATGAAGAAGCAGAAGCAGAAAATCAAACAGGCTAATGCTGAACTGAAGAAAGCCAAAGCTGAGGCAAAACTGGAAAAGAAAATGCAGAAGAAAATGCAGAAAGAAAAGAAATAATAATAACAATATAGGAAAATGAAAAGCCCAGGGTTCTTTACCCTGGGCTATTTTGTTTTACCCCATTCGAGGCGCGCTTACTTCTGCATATGCTGCTTAAACCAATTGCAAATCTGGCGCAACAGATGATTGCGGGTATTACCACCAGAGATACCATGGTTACGGTTGGTATACCAGATTTCCTTGAAGTCCTTGTCTGCCTGAACCAATGACTCGGCATACTCGAAGGTATTCTGTGGATGAACATTATCATCTGCCAGACCATGACAAATCAACAAGGCTCCATGCTGCTGGGCAGCACGCTCCATCGGATTCACCTTATAGCCATCCTCATTCTCCTGAGGAGTGCGCATATAACGCTCGGTATAAACACTGTCATAGTAACGGTAACAGGTAGGAGGCGCTACAGCCACACCTGCCTTGAATACAGGGCGACCTTCACTCATACTCATCAAGGTATTGAAACCACCATAACTCCAACCCCAGATACCGATATTATCCTTGTCTACGTATGGCAGACTGCCCATATAGAGAGCTGTCTCAACCTGGTCCTTTGACTCCAGATCACCCAAACGGAGATAAGTACACTTTTCAAATTCAGCACCACGGCCACCGGTACCACGACCGTCAACACATGCTACGATGAAGCCCTCCTGAGCCAGGTAATAATCGAAGGCGCCACCGCTACCCATACTACCGGTGCTCCAAGCATCAAGAACCTGCTGACTGCCCGGACCAGAATACTGGAAGAGGATAACAGGATACTTCTTGCTGGCATCAAAATCTACAGGCTTAACCATCCATCCATCAAGCTTCACGCCCTCGGAAGTGGTGAAAGAGAAAGTCTCACGCTTACCCCAGTTATACTGCTTGGTCTTTTCGAGGAGTTTCTTGTTATCTTCCAACATCTTGATGACCTTACCCTTGTTGCTGCGAACCGTGAAGACATAAGGATGGGCATAAGAGCTCCAAGTGTTCACGAAGTAACGGTAATCACCAGAGAAGATAGCGGCATTGGAACCCTCTGCATCAGTAAGGCGCTCAACCTTGCCATTCTTATGAGCCACATAAACCTGACGGTCGTGAGCGTTCAACTTAGCTGCCTGGAAATAGACGTCGCCAGTCTTCTCGTTCATACCATAGATACTGGTTACATCGTAGTTACCCTTCTCTACCTGACGAATCAGCTTACCGTTCATATCATAGAGATAGAGGTGCATATATCCATCGCGGTCGCTAGGAAGCAGAATATTCTTCTTGCCCACGATACTGTTCTCTACCACTTCTTCCTTGACAAACTTAGGCACGCTTTCCTTAATCAGCTGCTTACTCTTGCCTGTGAAAGGATTCACGGAATAGAGACGCATATCGTCCTGATGACGGTTCATGGTGTAAACAATCAGACTGTTGGCATCAGGAGATGTCTTGATACGTGGATAATAGCCGTCTGAATCAACAGGAACATCTAGCGAAATCACCTTACCGCTCTTCAGATTATAGCTCCAGAGACTCACCTTGGAATTGTCCTGACCAGCCTTAGGATACTTGTAGGAATACTCACCAGGATAGGCATGATACTGGCTGTTGGTAGGATGACTGCCCTCGAAGAGCTGCAGGGAATAAGTCTTCACATGGCTCTCATCAAAGCGGATCCATCCGATAGAAGTACCGTCAGCATTCCATGCAAAAGCACGGTTGAAAGCAAACTCCTCTTCGTAAACCCAATCAGGAATACCATTGATAACCTCGTTAAACTTACCGTCCTTAGTAACCTGCACTTCCTTCTCTCCATCCGAGATAAAGATGTTGTTATCCTTGACGAAAGCGATATGACGTGAATCAGGCGACCAGGTAGCCACCTGCTGCTCTGCACCCTCAGAGAGTTTAGTAAAGCTTTTTGCAGCCACATCATAGATAAAATATTCAGCCTTGAAAGAACGGCGATATACCGCCTTTCGGTTTGTCATCACCAGGATTTTCTTGCTGTCTGGGCTCATCACGTAGCCGTCGATATAATTGAAAGGAGCATTGGAAGCATCCAGATCGAGCAATACAGCTACCTGCTTACCAGTCTTGAATGAATAACTTACCACCTGCTTGCCATTACTGCTGATATTAGCATACAAGTCGGTGCCCTCAATAGGGTTGATACCTGATACATAAGCAGGATTAAATGCGCCGGAAGTAATTGACTTCAAATCCAATTTCTCGGCAGCCTGCAGGGCAGATACCATCATGATTGTTGCAATAAATGTTGTTATTTTCTTCATTTTAATCTTTATGTAAAGCCTCGATAGGCGAGTAATCCTCGTCTTCGAGCAACTGTTTCACGGTTACCTTTGGATAACGTTTTGTAAATGAATTGATCGTTCTTACGTATTTTGACTGAAATACCGTCTTACCCATTGCCTTATTCACTACCCACATAATCTTGCCCATATGCAAGTCACGGTCTAGCTGCGGACGGTTATCAAAGTTTGCCATCGGATACAGACTGAGCAGATAGAACGTCAGACAGTCGGGCACGATATATTCTCTTGTCATCGTACTGCGCTGCTGCACAGTATAGTATTTCTTATAAAGCGGATAGTCACTTCCCATATACTTATCGAGCGAGATTCCAACTGAATGCTCACCCACGACGATGCTCTGGTCCAACGCACCTATCTGTGAATAGAAGATAGGCGGATGTAATTCGGGAATCCAATGTCGCAGACGTTCGAAAGAGGAAACCAGCTGTTTGTTGATATCATCCATATTGGCATAGGCAGCCTCGGCATCAGCTATCAGCGACTGAAGGGTGGAATCCTGATAAAACATCAGGAAACGGTTGCTGATATTGGCATCGGTAATGGTACCTAGCTGCAACATCTTCTCTATAAGGGTACGGGTTTCTATCGGATAGTCGGTATTCATCTGCTGGAGTGCAGAGAAATCACCAGTAGTCAGATATCGGCTTTGCAAACGGTCATAGCGGTGCACCGTGAGCGGTGCAGCGTCACCCTCCTGGTTCGACTTGAACTTATATTCACAAGCCGAATGCAGAAGCAAAATTGCTAATATGACAATATAATAAAAAAATCTTTTCACGTAAATTCACTGTCTTCTGATTACGTCTGCAAAAATACTAAAAAAAATGATAAAAACCAAGCGTTTTAGCTAAAAAAATAAAAAGAAAAGCCAATAATGGGCAAAACGCTTACATTTTTACCCATTATTGGCTATTTGTGCAACATTCCGGCTATCGGATAGTGCAAGATACAGAAACCTTAACAGGTTCTTCTATCTGCTTCTTCCAGTCCTTCAACCACTGATACCATTCCTTTTCACTCTTGAAACCATAGGTTTCATTGGCACTGGTATAGGCTAGCTTATAGCTCAGGCGATTGCCTGCTGGCTTTACTACCTGGGTATAAACATCCTTGTTAGCAGGCTCCTGACTGACCAAAGCTGTCTGAGGAACATAGATGCCCAAGCCTACCGTTTCCAACTTATGCTTGCCATCGTCCTTGCCTGTTGGCCAGTCGCTGCCATAGCATCCTCGCAACCCCTTATTGTCAGAAAACTCGCTCGAGCCCTTCACATTGATAAGTCCCGTAGCAAAGAGATAATCAGAGGCATCCTTATTGAAGAATACATCCACATCGAAATCGCGATGACCCGCATAGATGGTATATCGGATGGTTGCATTCACCGGCTTCAATCCCGGAGCCGGAACCCATCCATTATCTACCACCTCTACGATGGCACGAAGCGGACCCTCGGAGATGACACGCTGCTCCTGATATTTCACATCGTTCAGCAATACCTGATTGGTTCCATCCCAACCACGCAAGGCACCGAGTCCGTAAGTATTACCAACCCAGAGACAGTCATCACCCGAACCGGCAGCCAACTGTTCATCGCTTGGATAGAACTGGGTATCATAAACTACCAATCCCTTATTGATCTTTCCATAGAGGTCGATGGTCTGGCGGTTATCGAAATAAACGCGCATAGCCACCAGATCGCTCTCAAAGCAGACACCATGAGAATGAACATAGTGATAGCAATCCTTGGTTTTCTTGTCGAAGGAGATACTACGCAGATAGATGTCCTGCTTGTTCTTGGCAAGCTTCTTGTTCTTGCTAGGCAGACAGAGTTCTGCAAAGGTACGGGCAGGATACTTCGCCTGCACACCCTCCTGGAAGAGCTGCACCTGATAGGTCTTGGTCTCTTTCTTGCCGAGATCAACCAGGAAACAGAGTTCATCGTTGGTACAATCACGGTTGGTGTCGTCGAGCTGAGAAGGAATCTCCTTACCGTCAACGGTTACCACGGCACGCTGAATATCACCAATAGCTCCCAACTTACTGAGGTCGATAACCACCGGAGCATCGGTCTTAGCCGACTTGGAAGGATTGGATACCGACACTTCAAAATTCGCCTGTGCCTGGACTGATAAGGCAAAGAGCGATACCAGCGCCAGCATCATTTGTTTCTTCATTGTTTGTTTCTTCATCATAGATTCTTATTTTAAGTTTGTTTATAATTCGTTTATAACTGCGAGAAGAACTTCTTGCCTCTGACATAGTACTGCCACAGAATAGAACAGTCCAGAATCTGAGGAATATTCTCCTCCACCCTGCTCTCCTGAATCTTCTTTCGGTCCTGGTCAAAGTCGTGCTTCCATGCCTGGAAAGCCTTTCGCGCCTTGAAGATTGCCTTGCAGTCACCCAGGTTACGATTCAGGATAAGCGTCTGGAATGCAGCGAGATAATCCAGGAACCAGCGCTTGCGCATTACAGCTTTCAATTCCCTATCACTCAGATTCTTATAAAGCATCGTTAAATTATTTCTGAAATTCAGATAGGTCTTCATCGGATTGCTTTTCGGCAAGGTTCCACCACCTACATGATACACCTCGCTCTCAGGAATACAGTATATTTTTCTGCCCATCAGGCGCAATCTCCAGCAGAGATCAATCTCCTCGTTATGAGCAAAGAATCTGCCATCCAGTCCACCGGCATTCCAGTAATCTTCCGAACGGATCATCATGCAGGCTCCCGTAGCCCAGAGTATCTCCTGCTGATAATCATACTGTCCGTTATCACGCTCTACGGTATCAAAGATTCTACCCCTACAGAAAGGATAACCCAACTTATCGAGATAGCCACCACATGCACCGGCATACTCAAACATATCCTTATCATATTCAGCAAGCAACTTAGGCTGGCAAGCAGCCACCTGAGGATGGGCATCCATAAACTCGATGAGCGGGGTAAGCCAATGATGCGATACCTCTACATCACTGTTCAAGAGAACATAATAATCAGCCTCTATCTCTTTCAAGGCACGGTTATATCCCTCGGCAAAGCCGAAGTTCTGCTCCAGGACGATGGTCTTAACATGAGGAAACTGAGTCTCCAGGAGATGCATGGATTGGTCTGAAGAACAGTTGTCGGCTACCCATATCTCAGCATCCTGCCGTGAATACTCCACGACATTAGGCAGATACTTAGCCAGCATCTTCTGCCCATTCCAATTTAATATAACGATTGCTACCTTTGCCATATTTTATTGTAAACTCTTTAACTTATTATTCAGGAGATTGGTGAACTCATAGTTCTTGAGTCCCCATTTGGGAGCGATAAGCAGGTCTTTAGGCGATTGACTGACAAAGCGTTCCAATACCAGATCCTTCCTCAAGAGTCGGATGTACCTGACGATGACATCAATGTACTCCTCCACCGTATATACATGGAAAGGATGCTCGGCATACTCCTGCGCCAATCGGGTACCCTTGATAATCTGCATCTGATGAATCTTCAGGATATCAAGAGGCAGAGAAGAAATGACAGGTGCCTGCCTGAGACTTTCCTCCGCATCCTCTCCGGGCAGTCCGATGATGATATGCCCGCCCGTCAGAATACCTCTCGCATGAGTCCGCTCTACCGCATCACGGCAACAGGCGAAATCATGACCGCGATTGATTCGCTTCAAGGTCTCATCATTGGCACTCTCGATGCCATATTCCACAAGTACGAAAGTACGCCTGTTCAGTTCCTCCAGATAATCCAGGAGTTCATCGCTCACACAGTCTGGACGGGTACCAATCACAATGCCTACCACATCCTCTACCCGCAGCGCCTCCTCATACATTTCCCGCAGAAGTTCCACCTTGGCATAGGTATTGGTATAAGCCTGAAAATAAGCCAGATACTTCATATCAGGATATTTTCTACTGAAGAAGGCCTTGCCCTCCTCCAACTGTTCCGTTATCGACTTTCTACGGTCGCAATAGCTTGGATTGAACGTACGGTTGTCACAATACGTACATCCACCGCTCGAGATTTTTCCATCCCTGTTAGGACAGGAGAATCCTGCATCTATCGAAATCTTCTGAACCCGGAAGTCAGGAAACTGCTTCCGGATCCAGGAACCAAAATCATTGTAGTACATTGAACTTTGAAGTTTGAGCTTTGAACTTTATGATTAGCCCTATTAACTATAAACTATCAACAAGCTCTGCTTTCAATGCCGTCTTGTCGTGATTGAAATCACCCAGGCGAACCTTGATGAGCTGATTGTCATATTCTTCCTTGGCGAAAGCTGGCGAAAGCTCCACGCGCACATAGTTCTTGGTAAAGCCATGCATAGCCTTGCCTCTTGGCGCCTTTTCGAAAAGCACCTCAGCCTCAGTACCGATATACTGGGCATAGAACTCCTGTGTTTTCTGATCACTCAGCTCCAGCAGACGCTTAGAGCGCATCTTCTTCTCCTTCTCGTCTACTACGTATGGAATCTTCAATGCAGCTGTTCCCGGACGCTCTGAATATGGGAAGACATGGAGTTGGGTAACAGGCAGACTCTTCAAGAACTCATAGCACTCCTCAAAACACTCTGGAGTTTCACCACGACAACCCACCATTACGTCTACACCGATGAAGGCATCCGGCATCTTCTCCTTGATAAGATTCACCTTATGGGCGAAGAGCGCCTTGTCATAACGACGATGCATCAGCTTCAGAACCTCATCGCTTCCACTCTGCAACGGAATGTGGAAATGAGGCATGAAGGCACGGCTCTCTGCACAGTAAGCAATGAGATCATCATCACAGAGATCTGGTTCCAGACTGGAGATACGATAACGCTTGATACCCTCTACCTTATCCATCGCCTTGACGAGATCCAGGAATCGCTCATGGGTAGTCTGACCGAAATCACCGATGTTCACACCGGTAATGACAATCTCCTTACCTCCCTCAGCAGCCGCCTGCTCACACTGAGCCACCAATAACTCGATGCTAGGATTACGGGAATTTCCACGGGCGAAAGGAATGGTACAATAGGTGCAGTAATAGTTGCAGCCATCCTGTACCTTCAGGAAATAGCGGGTACGGTTACCACGGGAACATGAAGGCTGGAAGGTTCTGATTTCCTTCGTCTTCACGCTATGATGCAGATGAAGGGCAGAATCCGACAGCTCCTGAGCTTCGCCATTTGTAGGCAAACCATTCTCAGCAGCAAACTTCTGCGCCCAGGCATCACTGAGATATTGAATCAAGTTCGCCTTCTCATTGGCACCCAACACCAGGTCTACTCCCTCTATCTTGCTCACGTTTTCCGACTCCAGCTGTGCATAGCAACCGGTGACGATGACAAAGGCACCAGGATTCTGTCGCACCATGCGATGAATGGCCTGTCGGCACTTATGATCGGCAACCTCAGTAACGGAGCAAGTATTGATGAGACAAATGTCAGCATTCTCCCCCTTTTTGGCAGTAATCACGCCCATATCTTCGAGCATCTTGCCAAAAGTGGAAGTTTCAGAGAAATTGAGTTTGCAGCCCAGTGTATAGTAAGCTGCCTTTTTGCCTTGGAAGGCACTTGAATCTATCATATATTTATCTTTTTCTTTGGTTTCTTTTAAGCTTTTACCCTTTTAGGGCGTATAGGGGATGCAGTTGCTACTGGTCTTTACCTTACCCTTCGAGCAGCGACCATTGGTTTAGGGAGTGTAGCTAGCAGAAAAGGCGTTCACCTCCCCCAAGACTCTAGATCTATAAAACAAAAAAAGCCGCTAGACCAAGGTCCAGCGGTTGTTTCTCTCATTTCTGTTCGTCAGTAATTCTAAATTACTTAGCAGAATCAGCAGCAGCTGAGTCAGCAACAGTTGTATCAGCAACAGTTGTGTCTACCTGAGCTGTGTCAGAATCAGCAGAAGCTGTGTTCTGAGCTGTTTTGTTACCATTGCATGATGCGAAAGAGATAGCTGCGATAGCTACGAACATAAAAACTAATTTCTTCATTTTCTTTGCTTTTTAAATCTGTAAAACAATCATTCGTTTATTAAAACTGATGCAAAGGTAAGCATTTTTTTGATACGGCGTACTTTTTTTTGCGATTTTTTTTAGGGGTATTTTGTAACAAAATCACAATCATCTAATAATCAGTAACTTACAAAGTGCTAACAAAGGTTAAAGTTTTTAATGTGCTCGGAAACACCAAGATTTTAACACTTTTCATGCATTTTAAGTGCATTTACAAGATGCCATACTCCCATCCTCCTGAAGCTCCAAAATCGTAAAATGTGTGCCCGAACATCGATTTTTCCTGTCCAGGCTCTTGACTATCGAAAAATTCTGCATATATAATAAGGTACGCGCGAGGGAAAGCGGGAAGAACGCATAGAAGAATATACAAAGGAAATGGCATAAACAGTCAGCAGATTTTTGAGAAAAGAAAAAGTTTTCGTAACTTTGCACTATGTTTCAGAGGAATTTTCCCTGAACACAAACAGATTCCGGAACAGAACAGAAGAAATAACTGAAAGAAAAATGATACAACTGAAAGAAAACAATGGAATACCTCGCAGTCTCTTACTGACGATGGCTGTGATAGCAGGACTAACTGTAGCCAACTGCTACTATAATCAGCCCCTACTGGAAATGATACGCCATGACCTGGGCATCAGTCAGCATAGTGCCAACCTCATCACCGTAGCCACACAGATAGGTTACGCCCTGGGCCTATGTTTCCTCATTCCCATGGGCGATCTCTACTCGCGTCGCCGCATCATCGTTACCAACATGACGGTGGCAGCCATCATGGCCATCATCATAGCCTTGGCACATAACGTATGGCTCCTCTGGGGCGCTTCCCTCTTCCTGGGAGCCTGTTCGGTGATTCCGCAATTCTTCATCCCTATCGCCGGACAGTATTCTGCGCCCAAGAACAAAAGCAGGAATATGGGAATCGTACTATCCGGACTCCTCACCGGCATCCTGGCTTCACGAGTCATCAGCGGATATGTAGGCGACTGGCTAGGCTGGAGAGAAATGTTTCTCATCGCAGCTGTCGTGATGCTGATCTGTATGGCACTCACCCTCAAGATTATTCCAGAGATGAAACGCAACTATATCGGAAGTTACAAGGGATTAATGGTTACCGTCTTCGAAATCTTTGCCTATCATCCCTGCATCCGTCTCTACTCCATCCGTGCCGCCTTCGGTTTCGGCAGCATGATGGCTATCTGGTCCTGTCTGGCTTTCCGTCTGGCTCAGGCTCCATTCTTCTCAGGTAGTGAGATGGTAGGAACATTGGGTGCCTGCGGTATCGCCGGAGCCCTTGCAGCCAGCGGTATCGGCAAACTGGTTCCTCGATACGGCATCAGAAAACTGAGTCTTTACGGAGCAGTACTCCAGATTATCGCCTGGAGCATTGCCAATCTCTACGGAGATACAAACGCAGGTCTCATCATCGCCATTATTCTGGTAGACATCGGTCTGCAATGTCAGCAACTCAGCAATCAGAGTGGCTGCATCCAGGAAATCCCCGAAGCAGCCAACAGAGCCAACACCATCTTCATGACCACCTATTTCATTGGTGGATCATTAGGAACCTACTGTGCCGGCATTGCCTGGACCCAGATAGGATGGCTGGGAGTCTGTACAGTAGGAATGGTCTTTGCCATCATCTCGCTCTGCATCTCCGTCTGCAACAGAAAATAAAAAAAATGCAATAGCAGATAGAAAAATTCTGTCTATCTGCTATTGCAAACAAAGAAGTTTAATTAAGAATGGTATACTTCGCATATTTCAGGAGCAACTGCTTGACACCGGAATTCTGAAATTCTACAGTAGCCTTCGCATTCTCGCCCTGACCTTCAATCTTCCGGACAACGCCTACCCCGAAACGCTGATGCTCTATCTTGCAACCTTCCTTCAAAGCACCGAAAGAAGAACCGGATGAAGAAGAACCTGCAGAAGAAGACACCGAAGAGGTTGAAGATACCGATGAACTTCTGTTATTCCCCAATATGCGACGAGCAGCATCCAAAGCTCTTACCGACTTGAAATTACCGGAAGATAATGACTCTCGGGAAGAAGATGATGACGATGAGGTATCCGATACCGGTTTAGGATCCGGACGGAACTGCGATGTCACACGCTTCCATTCCGGAACATCCTCATCTCTATCGCTTATTCTGCGCTTCTGGTCCCAAGGCATCCGTTTGCCATATCCACCGCCATAAGAAGAACGTTCACCATAAGAAGCACTTCTATCATAAGAAGAGCCACCACCAAAGTAAGAACCACCCATTTCATCCTGTGCCTCTATCAGACTGGAATCAATCTCATCAATAAACCGGCTAGGATTATCAAACTCCATCTTGCCATAACGGAAACGGTTCTTGGCATTTGTCAGAATACAATGTTTCTCGGCACGGGTGATTGCCACATAAAGCAGACGGCGCTCTTCCTCCAGTTCCCTGACAGACATGGCAGCCAGCGGACTCGGGAAGATATTCTCCTCCAATCCTACAATGAAGACAGTAGCAAATTCCAGTCCCTTAGCCGCATGAACGGTCATCAGGGACACACGAGGTTCATCCTTGGCTCCCTCACTATCCGCATCCGTAAGCAATGCCACATCCTGCAGATAATCCGTAAGAAAGGCTTCATCCATCCTGCCCTCTTCCCTGCGCTCCTCGACGAAGGCAGACATACCGCTCAGGAATTCCTCCAGGTTCTCCTGTCTTGCCAGGTCATCGGCATCTCTGCCACTCATGATATCCTGACTGATGCCACTCTCTTTGATGATAGCATCACCCAGTTCGTATACATCCGTAGTATGAGAACGCTCGATAAACGAAGAAATGAGCAGTCGGAAATTATCCAGTTTCGTCAATGTACCCTTGTTTACATTGAGTCCATAATGTGCAGGCTCGCCTATCACCTCCCAGAAACTCACCTGGTTCTGATGCGCACAGTCAGCAATCTTCATCACCGTTGTTGCGCCGATACCGCGAGCCGGATAGTTGATGATACGCTTGATGGCTTCCTCATCATCCGGATTAGCCACCAGTCGGAAATAGGCAATGATATCCTTGATTTCCTTGCGCTGATAGAAGCTCAATCCGCCATAGATGCGATAAGGAATGCCCTGCCTTCTGAACTCCTCCTCGAAGCTGCGGCTCTGGGCGTTGGTACGATACAGAATGGCGAAATCATGATATTCGCAATTATCCTGACGCTTGATGCGCTTGATGTCCTTAGCCACGATTACCGCCTCTTCCTTGTCGCTGTAAGCCGGTTTGTACTGCAACTTCTCGCCTACCGCATTCTCGCTATATACATCCTTCTTGATCTGATTGCGATTATTCTTAATCAGACTGTTGGCTGCCTTCACGATAGTCTGGGTAGAACGGTAGTTCTGCTCCAGTTTGAAGAGCCGTGTACCCTTCAGCTGCTTCTGATAATTCAGGATATTGTCAATATTGGCACCACGGAAGCTGTAGATACTCTGCGAATCATCACCCACGGCACATACCCGAAGTTTCTCCTTGCACAGCTGCATCACGATAGACATCTGCACATGGTTGGTGTCCTGATACTCATCTACCAGGATATAATCGAAGCGGGCTGCATATTTCTGTCTGATTTCTTCATGTTCTCTGAACAACCGATGGGTCAAAACCAGCAGATCATCAAAATCCATGGCATTTGCCTGTCTGCAGCGCTGCACGTAAGCCACGAATATCTTTCCCAATTCCGGCATCTGCGCACGCTTGTTCTGCTCAAAGATAGCAGCATCACTGGCATAGGATTCGGCACTCACCAGGTTGTTCTTAGCCATCGAAATTCTGGCATGAACAGCAGCAGGCTTGTATGATTTATCATCCAGACCCATCTCCTTCACGATAGCCTTAATCAGTGAGCGTGAGTCGGTTTCATCATATATGGTAAAATTATTATTAAATCCGATATGCTCAGCTTCAGCACGTAGAATGCGTGAGAAAATGCTGTGGAAGGTACCCATATAGAGATGTTGCGCCAAGTCGTCGCCCACCAGTCTGCCGATACGTTCCTTCATTTCTCTCGCCGCCTTATTGGTAAAGGTAAGAGCCATGATGCTCCAAGGCTTCATCCCCTTGCTCAGAAGATAAGCAATCTTATAGGTAAGCACACGCGTCTTACCCGAACCGGCACCGGCAATCACCAGCGACGGTCCGTCAATATATTCAACCGCAGCTCGCTGCGCTTCATTCAAGTCGTTCAGTAAATCCATTAATCAATATTTAGCCGGAAAAATAATCACTAAAAACTAATCACTACTCACTCATTACTTCCCCCTATATCCTCCCACAGCAGTACCTGGGTCATAATCCTCACCTTCTCTCGGGAAGGAAGGGATGAATCTCATCTGATGCTCTATCTGACGCTGACGCTTCTTCATATAGGCACTCGGATGAAGAGAACTGAATTTGCGGGGATTAGGCAGTGTAGCAGCAATCAGGGCGCACTGGTCACGGAAAAGATCCTGCGCTTTCTTGTCGAAATGATACTCAGCCACAGCATCCACGCCATAGATTCCAGGTCCCATCTCGATACTGTTGAGATAAACCTCCATGATGCGCTGCTTGCTCCACATCATTTCAATGAGAAAGGTGAAATACACCTCGAAGCCCTTGCGGGTCCATGATCTTCCCGGCCAGAGGAATACATTCTTTGCTGTCTGCTGACTGATGGTACTGGCTCCATGCACCTTTCCGCCACGGGCATTATTCTTGGCTGCACTCTCGATGGCATTGAAGTCAAAACCGTGATGCTTCAGGAACCGGGCATCCTCACTCGCCATCACAGCCACAGGCATATGGGGAGAAATCTTGTCCATCGAAACCCAATGATGATGCAAGGTAATACTCTCACCATCAGCTACTTGCTGAAAGCAGCGGATAAACATCAAGGGAGTGAAATACACCGGAATGAAACGATAGGCTACAACAGCAAGAATGGTGGTACTGAAAAACAGCACCACCACCCATCTTACTATATTTCTAATCTTCTTGAGTATCATTATTTCAATGTACCGTTGTTAGCAGCATTTACCATTGCCTGAGAAGCATACATGTATACCTCTACACGACGGTTAGCCTGACGGCCAGCTGCTGTTGAGTTGTCTGCAACAGGATTAGAAGAACCGAAACCCTGAACAGACTTGATCTGAGAGTTCTTTACACCACAAGACATCAAGTAGTTGTATACAGACTTAGCACGGTTCTCGCTCAAAGGCAAGTTGATACCATCGTTACCGGTACTGTCAGTATAACCCTGGATAGAAACTTCACAGTCGGTATTATTCTTCAATACAGTAGCAAAGCTAGCCAAATCGTTCTTAGCATTGGCATTGAGAACATACTTGTTGGTCTGGAAGAGGATACCAGAATCGAAAGTAACCTTTACAGCAGCCAAACCGTTGGCATCAGTCACAGTCTCAACCTGTGCATTCTTCACCTGCTCAGCCTCGGCCTTTACCTTATCCATGTGCTTGCCAATCAGGTTACCAGCAGTACCACCTACAGCAGCACCGATAGCGGCACCTACAGCAGCACCAGTTCCACGATGGCTATTATTCAACAAACCACCAACGATTGCGCCCAAGGCAGCACCTGCACCTGCACCAGCAGCTGTACCTGTCTTCTGACTTGTTCCACAACTTCCCAAAACGAGCAGCGCTGAAAGTGCTACTACTGTAAAATTCATCTTTTTCATTACTTATTCTCCTATATTTTATGTTATTTAAATGCAAAGATACGTATTTTTTCTCCAATAAGGAGAGATTTCTAATATTTTTTTGTATTTTTGCATGCAAAATTAAAGGTATTTGTCCAAACAGGGTAAGGAAATCTCCTATTTTGGGGTGGAAAATCCCTATATATGACAAAAAAAAGATGATACCTTTATATAATATAGAAGAATAAAAAATAAAATATAAAATAGTAATATGGCTAAAGAACTTAAGAATTTGACCAAGCGCGCTGACAACTACAGTCAGTGGTACAACGACTTGGTAGTGAAGGCTGACCTCGCAGAGTTGTCTCCTGTTCGTGGTTGTATGATCATCAAACCATACGGTTACGCTATCTGGGAGAAGATGCAGCAGCAGCTCGACAAGATGTTTAAGCAGACAGGTGTACAGAACGCATACTTCCCTCTCCTCATCCCGAAGAGTTTCTTCTCTCGTGAGGCAGAGCACGTGGCAGGTTTCGCCAAGGAGTGTGCAGTAGTTACCCACTATCGCCTCCGTTCTACAGAGGATGGCACAGAAGTTGAGGTAGATCCTAACGCAAAGCTCGATGAGGAGCTCATCATCCGCCCTACTTCAGAGACCATCATCTGGAACACATATAAGAACTGGATCCATTCATGGCGTGATCTCCCTATCCTCTGCAACCAGTGGTGCAACGTAATGCGTTGGGAGATGCGTACCCGTCCATTCCTCCGTACTTCTGAGTTCCTCTGGCAGGAGGGTCATACAGCTCATGCTACCAAGGAAGAGGCTGAGGCAAAGGCTCAGGAGATGCTGAAGGTTTACGCTGATTTTGCAGAGAACTACATGGGCGTTCCTGTATTGCAGGGTGTGAAGAGTGAGACTGAGCGCTTTGCCGGTGCCCTGAACACTTATACCATCGAGGCTATGATGCAGGATGGTAAGGCTCTCCAGAGCGGTACTTCTCACTTCCTGGGTCAGAACTTCGCCAAGAGTTTCGACGTAACATACTTGAACAAGGAGAACAAGCCTGAGTATGTATGGGCTACTTCATGGGGTGTTTCTACCCGACTGATGGGTGCCCTCATCATGGTTCACAGCGATGACAACGGTCTCGTATTGCCTCCAAAGCTGGCTCCTATCCAGGTGGTTATCATCCCTATCAACAAGGGCGACGAGCAGTTGGCTCAGATTACAGCCAAGTTGCAGCCAGTCATCGACCAGTTCCGTGAGCTCGGCATCACTGTGAAATATGATGACAATACAGCTAAGCGTCCTGGTTTCAAGTTTGCTGACTACGAGTTGAAGGGTGTTCCTGTTCGTCTGGCTATGGGTGGACGTGACTTGGAGAACAACACCATCGAAATCATGCGTCGTGATACATTGGAGAAGGAGAACGTTAGCTTCGACGGCATCGTAGAGCGCGTAAAGGATATGTTGGAAGACATCCAGAAGAATATCTTCGAGAAGGCTCGTGCTTACCGTGATGCTCATGTATATGAGTGCGACAACTACGAGGAGTTCAAGGAGCGCGTTAAGGACGGTGGTTTCTTCCTCTGCCATTGGGACGGTACAGCCGAGACCGAGGCAAAGATCAAGGAGGAGACTCAGGCTACCATCCGCTGCGTGCCTTTCGCTTACGAGCAGACTCCAGGTGTAGATATGGTAAGCGGCAAGCCAGCCGTAGCCCGTGTCATCATCGCAAGAAGCTATTAATCATCCCTGGTGTCGGGAGTTCATCCTGACACCATAATATATTTAATATGAGGCAGTTGATACTTTACATCATTTTTCTGATGTCCATGGTCTTCGCAGGCTATGGAGAGGTATCTGCTGCCTCTGTTTCTTATACCTCCGACGCTCTTCCCAAGAAGGATAAGCTGACTAAGGTAGAGTACGACCAGCGCCAGAGTGATGCTCAGCTGGAGAATGCTTCCGAGCTCGCCTATCGCATTTGCAGCAGTCGTCCACAGCGCTTATTGCCTAGTGGCAATATGCACGGAAATCAATCGGCAAGTAGATTGCTTTCAAATAGAATTCATTTATTATTCACCCTTTTATCCGCTATAGATGGTGCGATGGAGCCTTTCCGCCAGGAGACCGCCCCTATCCACTTTGATGTCGCCAGCAAATATTATATCATTTGCCTGCGGCGTCTCCTCTGTTAGCGCTTGTTTTTCTCTTATATACATAATATATCATATCGTTTGTCGCATCATCTCTTCAAGATGCGATAAGGATTATCACACCCCTATCATAACAAAAAAACAGTACAATATATATATATTCATTTAAGATAAAAACAAGTAATAAGATTATGGCAAAGATCAATCATATAGAAATGGGTGAAGACGTAATGGCACTCAATGACGTACAGGTAAAGAAAGGTTTCATGGGTTGGAGCGTCAAGCTCACCTACAAGCCAACACAGAGCAAGATCCAGATCAAGGAGAAGGAATATACTGCTGAGGACGGAAAGAAGCTTCAGAACATCCTCACTGCAGCTCCTACAGAAGTGGAAACTGCCATCAGCAAGTTCCCAGTTTCAGCCATCAGCATGGGCAACTTCAAACTGCAGGCATGTCTTTCTGACGATTCTCAGTTTGCTGCCCTCCAACTCCTCGCCTACAAGGATTTCGGCTACAAGCCTGTTACCGACATGAAGGTTTATACCGGTAGAACTGCCGAAGTATTCTCCAGACTGTTCGCATAGTAACGATAGATAACTATCAGATAGGTTCACCCTCTTCACAGATGGAAGAGGACTTTATTTTCATGTGTTTCATGTGCTCCACTTTGCTCCTCGCAAGTGGAGCATTTTAGATTCATGGGTGAACACTTGCCCCAAGCATTCACCTTTTCGGCTCCGGGGTGAACCCTAGTAAAAAGAACTTTGTATATACAGCGCATGCTAGAAATATAAAGATCTTATTTAGAGAACGACTATTCCCTGCAGGATACCGCCCCGACCTGCCCTTCAGGGGTGGGTAGGGTAAGTAAGGCGTAAACAAGATAGTTACGATAGCTAAGTATCATGGTTACGATAGCTAAGTATCATACTTATGGAGTTATACCAAGCAGGAGTTAGCCCTGATATTTATCGATGATAATCGGTGAGTATCATTGAGCAACATCTAAACTGTTACCATCTTCACAGATGGAAGAAGACTTTATTTCATGTGTTTCATATGCTCCACTTTGCTTCCCCGCAAGTGTAGCATTTTTGGGGAGAACTACTTATTCCCTTATCCTCTTTTCCAACACCTTCTGCAGATTATCAGATGAATTCATCCCCAGCTTCTTTCGGATATTGCCACGCTGGGTGGTAATATTGGATTCTGTCTTATTGAGCAGGACACAGATTTCGCTTAACTTCTTATTCTGCAGGATGAGATAGCAGATTTCTCTTTCAGAGAAACTTAATTCCGGGAAGACACGTTCAAGGTTCTGCATGCTCAATTCCCGGGTCTGGATATACTGCAATACATTATCTATCACATTCTTCTGCGATGCCTCGCCCAGTAAATCAAGCAAATGCTCTGTCAGCTTCACCTCATGCTTCTCCTTTGCCAAAGCCACATATGCCTTCACCTGCCTCTTGTTGATTCTCAAAACCTGAAGCAGTTCTTCCTCTTCACGCTGCAATATTTTGTTTACATTTACCAGATACTCGCCGTTCCTGGCAATACCCAGACTCAGCAGACTTATAAACAGCATAATCAACATCAACATAAAGAAATAATTACGCAGCGATTCGTTGCCCGTCACAATCACACAGACCAAATAAACTCCCAAGGCTATTCCAACCAGCCAACGGGTAAGACGAGCCTGATAAGCAGCCAGCGAGAAGAACATGTTGCCTGCAAGGATGAGCATGTTGATGAGAATCACCATCGTATTATCCTTCAATGAAGGAACGAAGGCACTATACAGGATATCAAGACCTATGAAAACCTGGGTAGCAACAGCAAGGAAGGCTATCCCCTTCACCACGCCGATTTTACCTAAGAGATAGGCAGCGAACGATGATACGACAACTATCAGAAAGACTATGTTGGAAGCCGTAAAAAAGGGATCAAAGGCTCCCGACAAGCCCAGGATATTAGACAGGATGCCTAGAGAAAGCATCACGGCAAAACATACCAGAAGCCACTGGCGCTGGCGATCCAGGTAATTGGACTCTCTCTTCAGCAAGGAGAATCCTAACCTACGTAACCTTGTTCTTATTGAGTTCTTTTCTTTCATACTCATAGTTAATTATTTATTGATAGATGGATTACATTGCAAAGATAATAAAAAACGGTGATTTTGATGGCTTTTGAGGTTATTTTTTATCGTTTTCTTTAAAAATCAGTATTTTTCAGGGTGTTTTTTCCCATACAAAACCTTATTTTCCGTTACTTTTGCAGTAAAATATTTAAAAAATCATCAATCTTTTAATACTATTTATTATGAAAAGGAACCATACTTTCAACAGCAAGAGCATTCAGTGGTTACTGTTTGCCTGCTTAACTTTCAGCTTTTCTTTCTTCATGCTTTTGATGTCATCGTGCAGCGATGATGACCATGAAGAAGTAAACAATCAGGCACACTATCAGGACGTACCAGCCACTCTGCTGACCGATGCCAAGAAACTGGAGATGGTCCGGTCTATCCAGGACTTGAAAGACGGAAGATTCTTCTATCTTGACTATACGGAGGATTACAAACTCTCTACCATATCAGGCTATAATCTTACCGACAACACCCAACTGATTGGTGCCGTATTGAAAACCCTCTGCGACAAAACACCATCCTGGCTCAAGGCAAGAGTCAAGCTGGATGCCGGCTGCAGTGCCTTTGCTGTTACGACACCAGATACTGGTGATTATCTGATGGGGCGCAACTTTGACTACTCTCACGATAATGAACCGATTGCAGCAGCCCTGGTTCGCACGGCTCCAGAAGGTGGACTGAAATCCATCAGCATGGTGGATGCCTACTGGATAGGTTACCGGCAGGATCTCTGGCATTACATTCTATATAACAAGGAACAGTTTGAGAAACATAAGACGCAAGACCTGTCCTATATCATGGCATTCCCATATCTTCTGATGGACGGCATGAACGAGGCAGGCTTTGCCGTATCCGTACTCCATCTCGACGGCAAGCCAACCCAGCAGGCTAACACAGGAAAGAAACTGACTACAACCCTGGCCTTACGCATGATGCTGGATCATGCAAGAACGGTAGATGAAGCACTCAAGATTCTGGACGGATATGACCTCTGGATACCGGATAATGACGGCAACTATCATTTCTACATGGCAGATGCCACAGGCCGTTATGCCATCGTAGAATTCGTATATGACAAGGATCACCAAAGCAAGATTTACATCGACGATGAATATACGGGTGAAGACGGAAAGACTCATTTCAAATATCCTGACGTATTGCCAAACACCCGCGAGGTGATAGAAAAGCGCTATGCTAGCAACTTCTATGTATCTGAAACCATGGCATGTTCAGATAAAGGTCCGAAACTCTCGAACCACGGCAAGACCCGCTACGACATGATGGAATTCGTCATCAAGCAGAACAGTAACCAGTTGTCAGAGGAAGGAGCCATGAATCTGCTCAATGGTGTGAGTCAGGCAGAAACTCCAGGCAATCCAACGAGCCATACCCAGTGGTCGGTGGTATACAATCTCTCCCAGCGCAAGGCAACCGTCTGCGTGAACAGAGACTACAAGAACAAGTTTACGTTCTATGCAAAATAACACATTTTATGCAAAAGAAGATTTTGCCGAGAAATAATATAAAAATAGGTCTAGCTACACCGCGTTTTGCGGAGTCGCTAGACCTATCTTCTTATAGTTCTTTCTTCAGTTCATTTTGGCATCCATGTGGAATGGACCCACTTTCAAACCTGCTGTAACCTCAGCACCAGCATCAAGAGCCGAACTGCTTGACTGAAGGGTCTATACGCCCACCTGTTCATCGTGGCATATAGACTTTGCAAAATGATGAGACAGATATTTTAGTCTATACGCCACCTTTTCATCGTGGCATATAGACCATTCAACACTCCACATTCAACATTCAACAATCTCTAACTTTTTCCGAAACTTTTCCCTAAAATCTCTTGCGGGTTTGAAAATAAAGTCGTAACTTTGCAGTAGTGAATTTTAAAACAGATGGTTATGAAGTACTTAGATCCTAAGGCAGACCTCACGTTCAAGAAGATATTCGGCAATCACCCTAAAAGACTGATCAGCCTTCTGAACGCACTCCTGCCACTCAGCGAAGAGGAGCAGATACAAGAAATCAAGTATCTGCCTACAGAACTTGTGCCCCAGCTCGAAGGGGGCAAAAACACCATTGTGGATGTACTCTGCACCGACGTCAGAGGCAGGAAGTTCTGCGTGGAAATGCAGATGGAATGGTCTGATGCTTTTCAGCAGCGAGTACTGTTCAATGCATCCAAGCTCTATGTGAGTCAGGCTAAAAAGGGCGGAAAATACAGCGAACTGCAACCAGTGTATTCCCTAAATCTTGTGAATGATATCTTTGCACATGATACTCCGGATTTCATCCACAACTACCGCATCGTGCACGATAAGGACAGCAATAAGGTCATCGAGGGCTTGCATTTCACCTTCATTGAACTCCCTAAGTTCACTCCTCATTCCATTGCCGACAAGCGCATGATGGTCTTGTGGCTCCGTTTCCTCACAGAAATTAATTCCAATACGAAGGATATTCCTGCCGACCTGCTTAATGATCCGGAGATTGGAAAAGCAGTAGAAGATCTTGAAGTTTCCGGCTTTACAGATGCCGAACTCCGTGCCTATGACAAATTCTGGGATTCGGTAAGTGTTGAAAGAACCCTTCTGGATGACAGGTACCAGAAAGGAATGGAAGAAGGTATGGAAAAAGGCAGAGCTGAAGGCATAGAAGAAGGCATGTCCCAGCGAAGCCTTGAAATTGCCAGGAAGATGCTGGCAAAGGGTTTGGATGAAGCGTCTATCATGGATATGACGGGGCTGACAGCAGAGGAGATAAAGCTGCTGAAAGCGGAGATGTAGATTACGAATATCACCATATAATCAAGGGTCTATACGCCCACCTATCATCGTGGCATATAGACCCTTGTCGTTTCCCGAGAGGTGCGGGGGATATAATTACTGGGCAACTTATACTCCTGCCCAGCTTAGGAGTTAAACAATCTGTATTTATCATGGAACTGGATAGACACATATAATAGACTGGAAGTCATAATCGAGGAATACTCTTCCATTATGTTCGTCACTACCACTATAATCTTTAGTAATATCAGCAGTCCAACAATACCCACCTTCGGTTTCGCCACCATTCATGACTTTCTGGTCTTTTGACAAAACCAAGTCGATGTCTTTGGTTCTGCAACCATCAAAGATACCTTTCTTTCCGACATTACCATATACTTTTGTAAGATTGCCTAAAACTACTTTTTTAAGCTCTGTACAACCTAAAAAAGCATTTTCCCCGATTTCTGTAACATCTGGGAGGACTATGGATTTCAGCATGTCAAAATGCAAAAATCCTCTTGAAGGAATCTTCTTACATCCTATCAAAGTAAGGTTTATACTCCCATCCCTTGCATCTCCTTCTAGAAGTCCGAAATGTATTGCTTCCAATGTTTCTTCATCCACATCGGGAGCAAGAATGAGATTGATGTAAGTCTTGCCCGCATCCAATTCCTTCTTGACGTCTTCCACAATTTGATCGAAAGTGAGACCTTCGTCAGCCAGCGAAACAACAGTAGCATCCAGTGCATAACTCTTAGCATTTACTGTTGCTTGCAAGAATGTATGAGATGCCAAAGGAGCTTCTTCATATTTCACAGTGAATTGGGAATTTGTTACAAAATTACCATATAAATAGGCATTGCCCTTTTCATCAGATGTAAGGGCATATTTTTGATCCCATTTCATATCGCTGCTGCCCGCAGGAGTGTATCTATCGATGGTTACTGTTATTGGCTTATTTGGCATAGTTGCAATGCGGAGGCGTGAATAGTTGCGTGTTGCCTTGGAAAATTCTACGGTTATAGCCTGACCATTAGGGG
>OGNN01000174.1_pt1 | contig 51150 bp, 39 predicted proteins | sample 1573461 | NCBI WGS metagenome assembly OGNN01 (sample SAMEA2581998, study PRJEB24529) | metagenome | biome: Human gut stool | place: China | collected 2011
GTTGCTCAGGAACTTATAAATAAAGTTAAATTATAGTGTTGCGGAATTAAGGATATAAGCGGATAGTCTTCTTATCGTCATTACAATCGTATATGAACGAAGGTCTGAATACCACACGGCTTCTCCTGGCTATCGTGTCGAGAGTCGATGTATGGTAATTAAGCCGCTCCTTTTCTTCAGAAATGCTCAGCGACAGAACCAGGTACGAAGAAGGACCACTTCTTTGGAATATAAGTTCACCACCCGTATTCTTTTTCAGCGTTTGATAGCTTCTACTCACATCCTCGTCAATCACCCCCGAAAGCTGCTCCATATTAGAAGGCAGCGTAGCAAACGTCAGTTCCGGATTGGATATCCAGTCGCCGCCCAGCTCATCCAGACGGTATTTCAAGCCCTTTACCGATTGATAGGTTTGCTCAAAATCTGGGCCAACCAACACAGTCCATTTAGTATATGGAATTTCTATTCCATACGTAAAGGTACCTCTTATATTATATCTGTTCGACCTGCTATCGTTGTAATAGTTACGCAAGTCCTTCTCGCCAGTCTTGAAATACTCATTGCGGTTCAGGCTGAAAGACTCGTTTGGCTTAGAGCTGGCATAGCTTCCATTCAAATCCAGGTCTATTCTATCACCCCATGGCAACTTATACCATACCATAGCAGTCTGACTACCTGTGAATGCATGCTCTTTTGAGCGCGATTGATAGAGCGACCGGTTGGTGATGATGTCATGCAAGCTGCCACTAACATTCTGTGCAAAGGTAGAATCGATGGTCTGCCTGATATCACCCCATCTTTCAGGGTCGGCAGAATAGGTAGCACTACGGTTTGTCGATGAAGTCTTTCTGTCGGAGTAGTCGATACGGGTATCCAACCATACTCCCAACTTTCCACTCACCTGGAAGTTATTATAGAGGTTGAAACTATGGTTATCGCTGCGCGAATCATTGATACTTCTACCGAAGATATTGCCGGTAGAGGCAAAATTCTCCTGCGAGCTGTGGGTCAAGTCGTGCGTATTGTCCCAAGCAAACGTTACGTTTCCCCGCTCTCTTATTTTCTGGCTCTTCGATGTCGTATTAAAGTCAACGCCCACTTGGCGGGTAGTCTTCTGTCCCTGCGGACTGTTGGAAGGCGACCAGTCGCCCTGACTTCCCGGTCGTCTTGTTTCGTTCGTGTTATTCAGGTTTCCAAATACCGAGATTCGTGAATTGTCAGTGTAGTAGAGTCCGAAGAGACGAGCCAGATAGCGATCTTCGCTAGCCCCCGCCGCCTCCACGTTGGCGATGTATCCACGGGAGTACTCACGCTTCAAGGCGACATCCATCACATAGTCTTTCTTCTCCATTTCCTTCCCCATGAGTCGGCTTTTTTCAGAAGAACGGTCATACACCTTCAGTTCCTTTACGGTATAGTAAGGAAGATTGTCGAGCATCACCTGGTTCTTCCCCTTGAAGAAGTCTTTTCCGTTAAGGAGCAGATAATCTATCTTCTTGCCGTTTACGTAAATATCGCCGTTACTCTTCATTTCGGCTCCCGGCATCTGTCTTACAAGCGCATCGAGCATGGAACCATCAGGCACATTGAATGCACTGGCGTTAAAGACGAGCGTATCGCCACGGTAAGCCAGCTTCACCTTGGTGCCTGTCACCACCACATCATCGAGGGCAACATCATTATTGAATTTCTTCTTGAGCAAAAGCGAAGGGAATGAGAAACTTTTATTGCGTGCGATGTATTTGATGGTATGATTGATACACTTCGATTCATAGCCTTCACACTCAGCCTTGATGATATAAGAAGCAGGACGTGCAGGCACATGAGTATGATAAAAGAGGTGTTTTCCCCATCCACTCGTAGTCATGGTATCTATCACGTTGCTGTCCTTGTCCATCACCGTGACAAAAGCCTTCAGATAGGCTTGGGTAAACGAATCTTTCACGTCACCATAAACTTCCACTGTATGCTCTTTCTTTTTCTTGTCTTGGTTGTTTTGCTGTTGCAGCTGATTGCCGTAAGCATAATTTGGCAATACAGCCATCAAAAACAAGATAATCAAGTTAATAGATTTCATATTATTATAAGTTAGTTATTATTCACCACATTCTCTCATCTACCTACCGTTTTGCCCCATCAGGCAGCAAAGATACTGATAAACTTTGCAAAGATACAAAAAAAAACTCTGCTTGCATTCCTTTTCTAAAAATAAATGACGATTTATTTTGTAATATGCCAAAATAAATGTAATTTTGCACCTTGAATGGGGTTTTACCTTATTATATTTAAGAAAAGAAACAAAATAATTAGATAAAGACAATGGAATACAACTTCAGAGAAATCGAGAAGAAATGGCACCAGAAATGGGTCGAGAACAAGACCTACAAGGTGACTGAGGATGAAAACAAGAAGAAATTCTATGTGCTCAACATGTTCCCTTATCCATCAGGAGCTGGTCTGCACGTAGGTCACCCACTTGGTTATATCGCTAGCGATATCTATGCACGCTACAAGCGTTTGAACGGATTCAACGTACTGAACCCTATGGGTTACGATGCTTACGGTTTGCCTGCTGAGCAGTATGCTATCCAGACTGGTCAGCACCCAGAGGTTACTACCGTAGCCAACATCAACCGCTACCGCGAGCAGCTCGACAAGATTGGCTTCTGCTTCGATTGGGACCGTGAGGTTCGTACCTGCGACCCTAAGTATTACCATTGGACTCAGTGGGCTTTCCAGAAGATGTTCAACTCATTCTTCTGCAACAGCTGCCAGAAGGCTCAGCCTATCGAAAAGCTCATCAAGCGCTTCGAGGAGAAGGGTTCTGCTGACTTGAACGTGGCTCAGAACGAGCAGATTGACTTCACAGCCGTGGAGTGGAACAGCTTCGACGACGTGAAGAAGCAGCAGATCCTGATGAACTACCGCATCGCTTACCTCGGTGAAACGATGGTAAACTGGTGCCCAGGCTTGGGTACAGTACTTGCCAACGACGAGGTAGTAAACGGCGTAAGTGAGCGTGGCGGTTATCCTGTCATCCAGAAGAAGATGCAGCAGTGGTGCCTGAGAACATCTGCTTACTCTCAGCGTCTGCTCGACGGTTTGGAGACCATCCAGTGGAGCGACAGTATCAAGGAAACCCAAAAGAACTGGATTGGCCGTTCTGAGGGTACAGAGGTAGTATTCTCTGTAAAGGACAGCGACGTGAAGTTCACCATCTTCACTACCCGTGCCGATACTATGTTTGGTGTAACCTTCATGGTGCTGGCTCCAGAGAGCGAGTATGTTCAGCAGGTAACTACTGCCGAGCAGAAGGAAGAGGTAGAGAAGTATCTCGACTACGTGAAGAAGCGTACCGAGCTGGACCGTATGGCTAACCACAGCGTAACCGGTGTATTCTCTGGAAGCTACGCCATCAACCCATTCACCGGCGAGGCAATCCCTGTATGGATTTCAGAATATGTATTGGCTGGATATGGTACAGGTGCCATCATGGCTGTGCCTGCTCACGATAGTCGTGACTACGCCTTCGCCAAGCACTTCAACCTGCCTATCATTCCTCTTATCGAGGGTGCTGATGTTTCAGAGGAGAGCTTTGATGCCAAGGAAGGTATCGTAACCAACTCACCTGTAGCAGGCAAGGCAAGCGCAGATGGATTCTCTCTCAACGGCTTGACCGTAAAGGAGGCTATCGCAGCTACCAAGAAGTTTGTTACCGAGAAGGGCATCGGTAGAGTAAAGGTAAACTATCGTCTCCGCGACGCCATCTTCTCTCGTCAGCGTTACTGGGGTGAGCCATTCCCTGTATATTACAAGGACGGTATGCCACAGATGGTTCCAGAGGAGTGCCTGCCACTCGAATTGCCTGAGATTGAGACCTACAAGCCAACAGAGACTGGCGAGCCTCCATTGGGCAGAGCCAAGAAGTGGGCTTGGGATGCTGAGAAGAAAGAGGTGGTTGACAAGAGTCTCGTAGATAACAAGACCGTATTCCCACTGGAGCTCAACACCATGCCAGGTTTCGCAGGTTCTTCTGCTTACTACCTGCGCTATATGGATCCTCACAACGATGAGGCACTCGTAGGCAAGAAGGCTGATGAGTACTGGCAGAACGTGGACCTCTACGTAGGTGGTTGCGAGCATGCTACCGGTCACTTGATTTACTCCCGTTTCTGGAACAAGTTCCTCTTCGACCTCGGCGTAAGTTGCAAGGAAGAGCCATTCCAGAAGTTGGTAAACCAGGGTATGATTCAGGGCCGTTCTAACTTCGTTTACCGCATCAACAGCGATGACCACGACAAGGCTCCTGTATTCGTAAGCTTGAACCTGAAGAAGGATTACGACGTAACTCCTATCCACGTAGATGTAAACATCGTAAGCAACGATGTACTGGATATCGAGGCATTCAAGGCTTGGCGCCCTGAGTATCAGAACGCTGAGTTCATTCTGGAGGATGGCAAGTACATCTGCGGATGGGCCATCGAGAAGATGTCTAAGAGTATGTTCAACGTGGTGAATCCAGATATGATTGTCGAGAAGTATGGTGCTGACACCCTGCGTCTCTACGAAATGTTCTTAGGTCCTGTAGAGGCGAGCAAGCCTTGGGATACCAATGGTATCGACGGTTGTCACCGCTTCCTGAAGAAGTTCTGGGGTCTGTTCTACGAGAACCGCACCGACAACTTCCTTCCATCAGCCGACGAGACAGCGAAGCCAGAGAGCCTGAAGAGCGTTCACAAGCTCATCAAGAAGGTAAGCGAGGATATTGAGAAGTTCTCTTACAACACTTCTATCTCAGCCTTCATGATTGCCGTGAACGAACTCGGTCAGCAGAAGTGCCGCAACAAGGAACTGCTCACAGACCTCGTCATCCTCATTGCTCCATTCGCTCCACACATCGCAGAAGAGTTGTGGGCAGCACTTGGCAAGCAGGGTAGCGTTTGCGATGCAGCATGGCCAAAGTATGATGAGCAGTATCTGAAGGAGAACGATATGCAGCTCACCATTTCCTTCAACGGTAAAGCTCGTTTCCAGATGACTTTCCCTGTGGATACTCCTAACGAGGAAATCCAGAAGCAGGTATTGGCAGACGAGAAGAGCCAGAAGTACTTGGAGGGATTCAACGTGTTGAAGGTGATCATCGTACCAAAGAAGATTGTCAACGTTGTGTTGAAAAAGTAATTTATTGATAACAAGAAGTTAAGGAGTTAAGGAGTAAAAGGAGTTAAGACAATTGTATATCCTATCAATAGAAGATATACAAATACTAAAGCTATTGTCTTAACTTCTTAACTCCCTTTAACTCCTTAACTACTTTTAAAAAACGAGGAAAATATTATGCAAATAGCAATCAGTCAAACAATTAAGAATGAGTGCAAGGATTATTTCTACATTACCCTTGGACTCTTGCTTTACACATTTGGATGGACCATTTTTCTGCTTCCATACCAGATAGTAACGGGTGGCGTAACGGGTATTGCAGCTGTCATTTTCTATGGTACGGGAATACCTATCTATTTGTCGTATTTTCTCATCAATGCTGCCTTACTGCTTGCTGCACTGAAGATACTGGGCTTCAAGTTCATGGTGAAAACCATCTACGCCATCATCATGCTCTCCGTGTTCCTGGCTGTGGCGCAAGACTGGATGATAGGTGAAGATGGAAAGATGATACAGGTGCTGGGCGAGGGACAGGACTTCATGTCGCTCGTCATCGGCTGTCTGTTTACGGGATTATCGCTCGCCGTCGTCTTCCTGCACAATGGAAGTACGGGTGGAACGGATATCATCGCCGCCATCGTAAACAAATATCACAACATCTCGCTGGGCCGGGTGCTCATCTTCGTGGATCTCCTCATCGTGGGCAGTTCGTTCTTCGTCTTCAATGCGAAGCCCGACTTTACTACGATAGACGCCGTTAGAAAAGTAGTATTCGGCCTCTGTACGATGGTGATAGAGAACCTGGTACTCGACTATGTGATGAATGCCAAGCGAGAGAGTGTGCAGTTCATGATATTCAGCAAGAAATATCAGGAAATAGCCAATGCCATCGGTACGCAGATGGATCATGGCGTAACCATTCTTGACGGTCATGGCTGGTACACGGGCGACGAGATGAAGGTGCTCTGTATCCTGGCAAAGAAGAACGAGAGTGTCACCATCTTCCGCATCGTCAAGATCATCGACCCGAATGCCTTTGTCAGCCAGAGTGCCGTCATCGGTGTGTATGGTGAGGGATTTGATGAGATGAAAGTGAAAATCAAGGAAAAAGACATTAAAACAATTAAAAGTTAAAAGTTTATAGCGGCTTCGCCGTATAGCAAGAAGCACTATTGCAAGAATGCCCTATAAACTATTAACTATAAATTATAAACTTATGAAAAGGATAGTATTTGCAACAAATAACCAGCATAAGCTCCAGGAGATTCGCGACATCCTGGGCAGCGACTACGAGGTAGTATCGCTGAAGGAAATAGGATGCGACGTAGATATTCCGGAAACGGGTAATACATTGGAAGAGAATGCTTTGCAGAAGGCGCAGTATGTTTATGACCATTACCATGTAAGTTGCTTTGCCGATGATACCGGTCTGGAGGTAGAGGCACTGGATGGTGCCCCTGGCGTTCACAGTGCCCGCTATGCTGAGGGTACCGACCACGACAGTGAGGCTAACATGGCTAAGCTGTTGAGAGAACTGGATGGAAAAGAGAACCGCCAAGCCCGCTTCCGCACCGTTATCTGCTACATCGAGAAGCAGGATGTATGTCCTTGCGGCTGCACCAGCATCAAGAAAATCCATCAGTTTGACGGCACCGTAAACGGTTCTATCGCTACCGAGAAGCACGGCACGGAAGGCTTCGGCTACGACCCAATTTTCGTTCCTGAAGGCTACGACAAGAGCTTTGCCGAACTGGGCGAGGAAATCAAGAACGGCATCAGCCATAGAGCCAGAGCCGTGGCTAAACTGGCAGAATATCTGAAAAAGAAATAAGGTATGATTAATACCCTTTCGATATTAATCCCTACATATAATAATGTATGTCTTGAGCTTGTAAAGTCCTTACAGGCTCAAGCTTCATTATTGTCTTCTTCCTCGGAAACCCGCTCTTCTTCCCCGGAATCATCCTCCCGTTTCGAATACGAAATCCTGGTTGCCGATGATGGTTCTACCGATAAGGGAACCGTAGAGGAGAACCGAATCATCAACACCCTCCCCCACTGCCGATATATCGAAAGAGAAGAAAACGTGGGCAGGGCTGCCATCCGGAATTTCCTGGCACAGGAGGCAAAATATCCCTGGCTGCTCTTTATCGACAGCAACATGAACGTTATCAGCCAGCAGTATCTTGCCAATTATCAAAAAGAAAAGGAGAGCGATGTTATCTACGGCGGTTATCAGATAAAACGGGATGCTGAAACCAGAGAACGGCTGAAGTATAACTTACGATATATCTTCGAATCTGCCGGCACGCAGAATGGAAATCATCTCCAGCGCCAGGCTAACCCCTATGCAGATTTCCACACCTCCAACTTCATCGTGAAGCGGAATATCATGCTCAGATATCCCTTCGACGAAAGGTTTATCCACTATGGATATGAAGATGTACTATGGGGTAAAAACCTGAAAGACAACCATATATCCATTCTCCACGTAGATAATCCACTGGGTTATGAACACTTTATCGGCAACATGTCGTTTATCCGCAAGACAGAGGAAAGCCTGCACACCCTCTATCAGTTCAGAACCGAACTGCAGGGCTATTCCAGAATCATCAGTTATGCGGGCAAGCTGAAGCGCTGCCGTCTCTATCCGCTCTGCCAGCATCTCTTTCCGCTGCTGAGTCTGCCAATAAAAGCAAGGCTCACAGGCAATAAACCCAGCATTTTTCTGTTTAATATATATAAGTTATTATATTATATACATCTGGATATATGAGCAAGAAAATATTGATACTCCTTACGTTCCTGATTCTGCAGGTTGCATCCAACCGCACATTCGCTGCCATCGGCGAATGGAAAGCCTATATGGCATATAGCGAAGTGCAGGAGATAGAACCCGCAGGAAACCTGATTTTCGTACAGGCTTCCAACAATCTCTATGTCTACAACAGGAACGACCAGAGTATCCAGACCTTCAGCAAGGTAGACTATCTGAGCGACTGCGATATCCAGCACATCGCCTACAACAAGGCTGCCGGACGCCTGCTGATTCTCTACAGAAATGCCAATATCGACCTGATGAACAGCAGTAATTTCGAAGTTCAGAACCTTTCTGATTACTATACGGCTGCTACCACCGGCGATAAATCGGTAAACGATATCTATATATATGGTAAATATGCCTATCTCAGCAACGGTTTCGGCATCGTCAAGGTGAACGTGGCAGATGGCGAAATCAGCGATACCTATCAGCTCGGATTCAAGGTTGACTGGTGCGAGATAAAAGACCGGTATATCTATGCCTACAGCCAGGCGAACGGACAATACCGTGCCCCGCTCACCAGCAACCTGCTCGATAGGAACAGCTGGAGCAAAGTGGGAGATTATGCTGCCCGGAAGCAGGAAGACAAGAACGAACTCAGGCAGATAGTAAGCACCCTGCAGCCGGGAGGTCCGAAGTATAACTACTTTGGATTCATGAAGTTCGACCGGGGACAGCTATATACCTGCGGAGGCGGCTATAACGTGATGCAGGACATGCGCCGCCCAGGCTGCATCCAGCTTCTGGCCAACCAGGAATGGAACATCTATGAAGACAATTTTCATGAGGCTGCCGGAAATCCTTCCTATATGGACATCAACTGCATCGATTTCAATCCGCTGCATCCCGATACCCTTTTTGCATGCGGAAGAACCGGACTCTACAAGTTTGCAGATGGCAGATTCATCAAGCATTACAGCTACGACAACAGTCCGCTGGTTTCCGTATTCGGTTCAGACAAGAACTACGTGGTCGTGCAGGGTCTTACGTTCGACAGCCAGGGCAAGCTCTGGCTCATCAACAGCATGAACAAGGAAAAGAATCTGCTCACCTATCAGGACGGAACCTGGACGGCGCTTTCGCAGAACGAGTTATCTACATTGCCCAACATGAGCCATCTGCTGATAGACAGCAGGAACATCCTGTGGTTCAGCAACGACAACTGGCAGAATCCGGCATTCTTCAGATATGACATGGCGAACAACAAGCTGTATTCTACCACCAATTTCATCAATGAGGATGAAACTAAGTTTACAACTTATTGGCTGAAGGATATCAAGGAAGACCGGTTACACAACATCTGGCTGGCAACGGATGCGGGTCCGATACTGATAGAAAAGAAGGAAACAACCCAGGAATCCCCGGTATTGACGCAGGTGAAGATTCCGAGAAACGACGGTACCAATTTTGCCGACTATCTGCTGGGAGGCGTAAGCATCAGCGCCATCGCCATCGATGAGGGCAACAGAAAATGGTTTGGAACCAGCAGCAACGGTGTCTATCTCATCAGCGACGACAATATGGAGGAAATCCATCATTTCACGTCGGGCAACAGTCCTCTGCTCTCTGACAACATCGAGTCGATAGCCATCAACGATGCCACCGGCGAGGTATTCTTCGGCACCGACAAGGGTCTCTGCTCCTATATGAGCAACGCCAGCAAGACCAATGACGAAATGACCAGTGACAATGTCTGGGCCTATCCTAACCCCGTGAAACCTGATTATACGGGACTCATCACCATCACCGGATTGTCATTCCAGGCAGATGTCAAGATTGTCACTTCCAACGGTGTCCTCGTAAACCAGGGCAAGAGCAACGGAGGCTCCTATACCTGGGACGGCAGAAACAGGAAGGGAGAAAAAGTGGCTAGCGGTATCTATATGGTAGAAACGGCAACAAACGAAGGTAATCAAGGAACAGTATGCAAAATTGCAATCATCAGATAAAAGATATAAATACATATATTCTGTATGTGCTCTATTTTCTCATCAATGCTTTGTTCATCACGAAGTATCTGATGAGGATAAGCCTCTCTGTCACCCTTCTGGTGCTATCTGCCTACCTTCTTGCCGGTCTGCTTCTCCCCCGTCTTGCTGCTCGTGTAGGGCATGTGGGCAGTCGCAGCCTCTGGTTCGCTATCCTCGGCTTCATCCTCGTTTTGGCGGGCATGCAATATCTCATCGACCCCTATCAGATACAGGTAGACAGATGGTCGGCAATCCACAATTTCATCAATTATCTGGTGCATGGCAGATACCCCTATATGGCTCCAACCCATCTGGGCGGCTACGGATCTCCCTTCCCCGTCTGGCAGTTTCTGCACATCCCGTTCTATTATCTCAACAATGTAGGACTCTCCCTTTTTGCGGTCTTAGCCTTCACGCTATATACCGTCAAACGCCTGTATGGCAACAGGGCAACACTCTGTTTCCTAGCGTGTCTGCTCTATTCTCCAGCCTTCCTATACGAGATATTCGTCAGGAGCGACCTGATGGCAAACTTCCTGCTGGTGCTGGCAGTCATCAACCTGCTGCTGATAAAGCAGACAGGTTTATCCACCCGTCCCGTACTCTTTTCCCTCCTGCTGGGAATGCTGCTCAGCACGCGGTTGGCAGTCGCCATTCCGTTCTTCATCTTCCTGCTGCGCCCCTTCCTTTCATTAAACCTTCGGAGGAAAACAAGCTTCTTATTGGGAATTTTCCTGACATTCAGCCTCACGTTTCTCCCCTTCCTGCTGTGGGATTTGAAGAGTCTGCTGTTCTTCGAATACAATCCCTTCGTCCTGCAGACCCGCCAGGGCAGCCTGTCGGGCATCCTCCTGCTGATACCTGTCATGATCTATCTCGCATTCAGCTGGCAGGACAACAGAAGAAGACTGTATGGCAACATAGGCTACGGACTCTTCCTCCTCACCGCCGTCACGTTCATCATCAATATGGCAACATCCGGCAACTACCGGCTGTTCAGTCCCACATACGACATCTCCTATTTCAGCATGTCGCTGCCATTCATCATCATAGCAAACATCAGAAAGTCATGAAACTGAGCATTATCATACCCGTATATCGCACGCAGGATACCCTGGAAAGATGCCTGGAGAGTATCCTGCAGCAATCATTCACCGACTATGAGATGATTCTCGTAGACGATGGATCAGACGACGGCAGTCCCCAGCTCTGCGATGAATATGCCCGGAAAGATGCCCGCATCAGGGTGATTCACAAGGAAAACGGAGGCTTGAGCGATGCCCGCAATGCCGGAATCAGAAAGGCACGGGGAGAATATATCACCTTTGTGGATAGCGATGATACGATGGTGGATAACACCCTGGAAAACCTGATTCAGGAAATCGGGAAGCATCCCCATGTCGACATTCTGGAGTATCCTGTATCAGAGAGATACGGCAACCGGAAGAGACAGTCAGAACTCTCCTTCTCACCTGCCGAATATCAGAATCCGCTGGACTACTGGTTTGCCGAAAGGGGATATCAGCATACCTATGCCTGGAATAAGATCTACAGGCGTCATCTCTTCGACGACGTAGAATTTCCCAAGGGCAGGACCTTCGAAGACGCATGGACCACCCCGCTGCTGATAGGGCTGGTTTCTGATAGGAAGGACGGGAAAGCCTTCCCCGTCATCAGGGTTACGGATATAGGGAAATACGTCTATCACTGGAACAGTCGGGGCATCACAGCCCAGGCAAAATATGGGGATTTGAAATCATTATACGATGCCCATATCCGCATCCTGACCAGCATCATGCACCGGTTCAAGGCGCATCCCGCCTATCTGCAGCAATACGGAGAACAGCTGCAGGACTATATGGCGCAGATACTGAACATCATGCTCGATCTTTACGACGTTTCCGGGAAGCTGGAACCTTCCCCGCCCCTCGTGGAATATCTTGCCGGGATAGATAAAGGAATCCATCCGTTCAAACTTCAACTTCTTAAAATATTAGGTTATCAACGATTATGCAAAGTCAATCATCTTATACATCAAATTCTCTGTCTGGGCAGAAAGCTCAGATGCCACTGGTAAGTTTCATCATCACCACCTACAACCTGCCGTCAGAATATCTGGAATTCTGCCTGAAAAGCATCCTGCAGCTCTCGCTCAATCCCAAGGAGCGCGAAATCATCATCGTCGACGATGGAAGCGACCTCTCGCCCATCCACGACCTGATGGACTATCAGGACGATTTCATCTATCTGCGCCAGCGCAACCAGGGCTTGTCGATAGCCCGGAACACGGGCATCAAGATAGCTACCGGCAGATTTCTGCAGTTTATTGACGGCGATGACTATCTGCTCCAGCGGGGCTATGAACACTGTCTCGATCTCGTGAGATATCACAACCCCGACATCGTATATTTCGAATTGACGGATAAGGAGATTAAGGAGGTACCTTATTCATATACCGAACCGGTTAGCGGCAGTATCTTCCTGCACAACAATAACTTGCGGGGTTCAGCCTGCAGCTATGTCTTCAGGAGAGATATCCTGCAGAACCAGCGCTTCACCCCGGGCATCCTGCACGAGGACGAGGAATTCACCCCGCTCCTCTTCCTGAAGGCTGAAAGAGTCATCACCACCGATGCCAGGGCATATTTCTACCGCACGAGGAAAGACTCCATCATGCATCAGAAGGAGAATATGCGCCACAATCTGAGGCGACTCACCGATACCGAGCTCGTCATCTGCCATCTGCAGGAGAAGGCGGCGCTGCTGTCTGATACTGAGAGAGTGGCCCTCAACCGCAGAATAGCCCAGCTCACCATGGACTATCTCTACAACACTATCCTGCTCACCCGCAGCACCCGTCATCTGGAAGATGCCATGAAGCGGCTCCACGACAAGGGGCTCTATCCGCTTCCAGACAAGAAATACACCAAGAAATACCAGCTGTTCTGCAAGGCGATAAGAAGCAAGGTGGGCAGAAGACTCATGGTCATGACCCTGCCCCAGCTGAAGGGATAAAAATTCATTTTTAGATTCATAGGATATGAAAATACTACTCATGGGAGAATACAGCAACGTTCATGCCACACTTGCCGAGGGACTCCGACAGCTGGGGCATCAGGTTACCGTGCTCTCCAACGGCGACTTCTGGAAGAACTATCCGCGGGATATCGACCTGGTCAGGAAGCCTGGGAAATGGGGCGGAATAGCGTATATGGCACGGTTGTATGCGCTGTTGCCCAAGCTTCGCGGATATGATGTTGTACAGCTCATCAATCCCATGTTTCTCGAGTTGAAGGCAGAGCGCATCCTGCCCGTCTACCGCTATCTGAAACAGCACAACGGGAAGATCATCCTGGGCGGTTTCGGGATGGACTATTATTGGGTGAGTGGCTGCTGCAACGACCAACCGCTGAGATACAGCGATTTCAACATGGGAGAGACCCTGCGGACCAACGCTGACGCCCTGAAGGAAAAGAAAGACTGGCTGGGCACGGAGAAGGAAAGGCTCAACAGAATCATAGCGGGCGAGTGCGACGGCATCGTGACGGGACTCTATGAATACTGGGCATGCTATCACCCGAAATTCCCCGCAAAGACCACCTTTATCCCTCTCCCCATCAAGCCCCATGACCTGAAACCGGCTCAGGAGGATAGTGATAAGGTAAGGGTTTTCATCGGCATCAACAGAAGCCGGAGCGAATATAAGGGCACGGACATCATGCTGAAGGCTGCTCAGGCGATAGCAGAAAAATATCCCGACAGGATGGAGCTGCGCCAGGCAGAAAATCTGCCCTTCCGGGAATACGTAAGGATGATGAACGGGAGCGATGCCATCCTCGACCAGCTTTACAGCTACACTCCCTCCATGAATCCGCTGGAAGCGATGTCCAGGGGCATCATCTGCATAGGAGGTGGAGAACCGGAGAACTACGAGATTCTTCATGAAACCCAGCTTCGTCCCATCATCAACGTAGAGCCAAGCTACGAGAGTGTCTACGGAGAACTGGAAAAACTCATCCTTCATCCAGAGCGGATACCTCTGTTAAAAAAGCAAAGTATGGAATATATAGAAAAGCACCACCATTATATAAAGGTGGCTCGCGAATATGAAGCCTTTTACAGGAAATAAAAAAAGAGCACTCAATCACTTGAGCACTCTTTTTTATAATTAGATTAAACTTTCTAATTTTATTTGTATAAGTAAAAGATGATGAAAAGACGTTTCACAACGTCCGTTTGTTTTAACTGATGCAAAGATACAACATTTTGGATTACCAATGTCGTAAATTTTGTCTTTTCAGGAGGTTAAAAATATTGTTTTATATAAAAGAAAATAGTTTTTACCCCTTATTAACCAGTTTTTACCACCTATTTTAAACTCATCCGGTGTAATTTCTGATAATATTTACTGCATTATTTATTTGTTAATTACTCAAGTTTCGCCAGTAAGCTCCGCGCGCAAAGGATGCCACACACGCAAAGCCCCCCCCCATACACCCTTTACCTTTCCGCTTCGCGTCGGTGACCATTGGACCAGGGCGTGTAGGGGCAAGTGAGTGTAGATATTTATTTTTATATTATAGAACAATCAATGGAATAAAAAGGAAGAGGATTCATACCTCTTGAAAATACATAAATACATTATCTCTATCTGAAAGTATCTGTAAGAAAGAGTTACTTGTCTAGAAACTGTTGAAAGAGCGATTTTTGACTCAGTTACTCAATTACTCAGTTTTATTTTGACCGTATACATCCCGAACTTGATTATAAATTGTAAGTATATAAATTATATTATATATATAAATATATTTATATATATAATATACTATCTATATAGGGGAAAAGATAGGGGTCAGATAGAAACTGAGTAATTGAGTAACTGAGTAACTGAGTCATTTTGCAGTTGATTGATTTTTCGGATAATAAGCTTATTTGAAGACATTTAAGTCACAACTCTATGTTTTCTGCTCCGCAACTCTATGTTTTTCGTCTCTCAAAACTATGACTTGTAATTATTAACCAACTTACAATTTGAAAGCTGCTGAAAATCGGCCCTTATCACAACCCGAAATTTGGTGGAATCAAAAAAAAGTCGTATCTTTGCACTGTGATTAGGAGAAAGGCATCAACCTCTCCTTCACACCATCAATCGGAAGATATAGGCGCCAATCGGAAGAAAGATGGAAACAATTAATAATTTACAATTAATATCTACACATGGGCAGCTCTTGTCTATATGCCACGATGAACAGGTGGCGTATAAACCCCTTTCTTTATGAGAGCGAAAGCATCTTCTCGATAGGTTGGACGGCATCCTTAAATCCAGTAAAAGAACATGCAAATACTGCTTAATGGTTCCGATTAATAGTTAAATAACAATAACAAGCAACTAATTGCTGCTCAAATATTTGGAATTATCGTTCAGAAAGATTATCTTTGTGAACGATAATAATAAAACATAGCATTATGGAATATGATAGATTAATAGATAGAAAGGCGGAGACAGACCGAATTACAGAAGCCCTGAAACGAGAGAACACTCAATTCATCGTTATATATGGTCGTCGCAGAATAGGAAAATCTACGCTCATCAAATATCTTGTGAATAGTCAAGAACAGGCTATTTACTTCTTGAGCGATACTTCTACAGAGGCAGTACAGCGATCTGCTTTTGCCAAATCTGTGGCAACAGTCATTGATGGGTTCGACAAGGTTATCTATCCCGACTGGGAATCACTTTTCCGCAGTATGAACAATCAACTATCTCAGAGAATCATGGTATGCCTGGATGAATTTCCTTATCTTGTAAAAAGCTGTGAGGCACTTCCTTCCATCATCCAAAAGCTCTTGAACGAGAAAATCTTAAAGTTTGATTTTGTTCTTTGCGGTTCTTCACAACAATTGATGCATGGCTACGTGCTCAATCGCCAGTCACCACTCTATGGACTTGCCAATGAGATTATCAAGATGCAACCGATTGCGGCTCAATATATGAGGGAGGCAATGGAGTGTGATGCCGTGCAAGCGGTAAAAGAATTTGCAATATGGGGCGGTGTGCCTCGCTATTGGGAATTGCGTCGTGATTATCCTGATACCAAAACGGCGATTCGCAAGGTGTTGCTTGATCCACAGGGTCCCTTGATGGAAGAACCTCAGCGACTGCTTCGTGATGATATGCGAGATACCGTCCAGGCATCAACCTTACTCACTATTATCGGTAATGGCGCTAACAAACTTTCAGAAATAGCATCCAGGGCTGGTAAGGAAGCCAACTCCTTGTCAGAGCCTCTAGGCAAATTAAGAGATTTAGGGTACATAAGCAGAGAGGTGCCTTTTGGCGACAATCCGAAAAAAAGCAAAAAGGGACTTTACCACATCAACGACTCACTTCTCAGATTCCATTATCAATTTATCGTGCCTTATCGTTCTATCCTTGAGTTGGGAAAAATTGATACGGTGATGCAGGTTGTGGAAAGCCAGCTGCCGCAGTTTATTGGCCAATGTTGGGAGTTACTATGCCGTGATTACGTAAGTGGCAATATCATAGATGGCATTGCCTACAATGTAGCTTCCCGATGGTGGGGTAAAATTTTTCCACCAGAAGAAAAGAATGGTAAAATGGTAGAATTGGACGTTGTGGCAGAATCAATAGACAAGAAACACATATTGATTGGCGAATGTAAATGGACACATAATGATAGTGCCGACCGCCTGATGGAAACTCTTAAGCAAAAGGCGAAATATCTTCCTTTTATCAAGAAAGGACAGCAGGTACATCTTGTCTTGTTTATGAAAGAAGCCCCAACTTATATGAACGAAGAAGCTAAGATACTTCTACCTGAAGACATCATGCAATAGAAAAAGGGTCTATATGCCACGATGAACGGGTGGCGTATAGACCCTTTTATTTACTCTACGATGGCTGTCCAGCCACCTGCTGGAGCCAGATGTATCTGAAGCTTATCGCCGGCACTGATCTGCTGGAAAGTATGCTTATAATCAGTGGCTTCACGGTCGGCATTGATGCCGTCGGCAAAGATGTTCGCCTTGCCGCTCAGCTTTTCAGGACGGTTGGTCTTTCCGTTCAGCTTCAGCAATGGAGAGAGGTCGATGGTGAGGTCACGAGCCTGCCAGTTGTTCATCGCTGCAATATACCATCTGCTGCCCTTTCTCTTGGCTACAACCACGTATTCGCCCAGTTTGCCGTCCAATGGTACCACCTGGTCATAAACCGTCGGTATCTGGGCTATGAAATCGGTACACTCCTGATTCTGCATATACTTCGTAGGACTGTCGGCAAGCATCTGCAAAGGAGCATCAAAGATGGTATACATCGCCATCTGATGCACTCTGGTGCCCTGGCTCATCGGATGGTCGTTGTTGCCGAAGAACTGTGAACGGACGGCATTCACCATGGCTCCAGGCGTATAGTCGAAACTGCCCGGCAGGGCACGGAGATATGGAATCGTCACGTCATAGCGAGGCTGGTCGTGCAGAGGACCATCGCCCACACGAGGCTCCCACTTGGAATTCTCCAAACCCTTCACGCCCTCGAAATTCACGATGTTGGGATAGGCAAACTGTACGCCAAACGGACGCATGCCATGAAGGTCGAGCAGAAGATGATGTCTGGCAGCACATTCAGCCACCTCGTATACAGAGTTGATGGCCTTCTGGTCGTCACGGTCAAAGAAATCAACCTTGAATCCCTTGACGCCCATATCGCCGTAATGCTTCATGATTTCTTCCATCTTCTCATGACCGCGCTGGATGAGATTGCGCCATGAAGACCAGAGAATCACTCCTACCCCATTCTGCTTGGCATAGTTGATGATGCCCGCCATATCCATCTTGTCGGAGAAGATGAGCAGGTCTTCCGGATCGCTCCAGCCTTCATCGATGATGATATATTCCAAGCCGTTCTTGCGGGCAAAATCCACAAAATACTTATAGGTATCGGTATTGATGCCGGCACGGAAATCCACGCCCGTGATATTGGTGTTGTTCCACCAGTCCCAAGCCACTTTTCCCGGCTTTATCCACGATGTATCCTTGATTCTGCACTGAGGTCCCAGCTGTCGGGCAATATCATTGCCTACCAGCTGTTTGTCTTCATCGGTTACGAGCACGATGCGCCAAGGCAGACGGGTTACCTTTTCTGCGATATAGCCGGCACGCTCTGTAGGGACCAGGTTCAGGCGGTTGTATCCACCTATCTTCTCCTTTAAAGGATAAGGAGGGAAGGCAGCCTGCAGCGAATGTTCTGAAGAAGACGCACCCTTCAGGAGATACATGCCCGGATAGTTTTCCACATCAGCCTCCATGACCACGGCCTTCTTTCCTTCAGGCAGACAGACGGCGAGAGGCGTGATGGCGAAGGAATCCTGATACATTCTGGACAGCGGAGCCTCGTCGTAATAGGACTCGAAGGAATAGCACCAGCGCTCTCCTTCACGGTTATCATTCACATAAGGTACGAAACTCTGATAGTCGCCGGCAAAGCGATATTCGGAAGTTTCATTCACCACCTTATTGATTGTCTTCTTAGGGATGATGCGATAGGCTGCAGCATTCAGGAAAACGCGGAATTCCACATCATATCCGTTGCAGGAAAGGAGCAGCTGCTGATAGCCGCCCGTATCATCGTTCTTATAATTATGAACGGTAGCCTTGCGCACCTTCGGATTGACACCAAATGTCTGTCTATCAGTCTGTAAGGAGATAGCGGAAGGTTTCAGAACCTGGGTTTTCCCCTTGGTGATATCCCAGGTTATCGACTTATCCACATGGATGTTAACAACCATATCGCCCAATAATGATTGTACGGTATATACTTTCGCCGACAAAGGCAGGCAGCATAAAGCCAGGATTGGAGTGATTAATCTTGCATTCATACCTAAGTTGTTTTGTTGTTTATCTAATGGTTAAAGAGTTCCGTTCCAAAAATGCAGATCATTCACGGAACGGAACTTCCGGGTCTTATGAGAGGGAAAGCATCTTCTCGATAGGCTTGACGGCATCCTTAGCTATTTCCGGAGCCACTTCTACCGTAGGCCAGCCGAACTTCAGGCTATTGTAGATCTTCTTCAATGAGTTCATCTTCATATATTCGCACTCATTGCAGCTGCAGCCTACTCCACCCTCGCTAACCTCCGGCGGAACAGGATAGAAGACAACGGAAGGACAGTTGCGCTCCAGCTCGTGCAGGATACCAGCCTCTGTGGCGATGATATACTCCTTGATTTCCGGATGCTCCTGGGCATAATGCAGCATGGTGGCTGTAGAACCCTTCACATCGGCTACGGCAAGCACAGGCGCCTTGCACTCCAGGTGGACCATCACGACGGCATCAGGATGCTCCTGCTTCAACTGGATGATAGCCTCTACAGAGAACTTCTCATGCACATGGCAGCCACCATTCCAGAGCAGCATATTCCTGCCCGTCACGCTGTTGATATAGTTGCCCAGGTTGTAATCAGGACCGAAGATGATCTTCTCGTCCTGCGGGAAGGCATCAATCACCTTCTTGGCATTGCCGCTGGTCACCACACAATCGGTCAGCGCCTTCACGGCAGCGGTAGTGTTGACATAGCTCACCACCTTATATCCAGGATGCTCCTCCTTGTACTTCTTCAAATCCTCAGCCTTGCAGCTGTCGGCAAGCGAGCAGCCGGCATTGAGGTCTGGGCAGAGCACGGTCTTGTCAGGGCTCAGGAGCTTGCAGGTCTCAGCCATGAAATGAACACCACACATCACCATCACCTTGGCATCGGTCTCGGCAGCCTTGCGTGCCAGCGCCAGGGAATCGCCCACGAAGTCGGCAATGTCCTGAATCTCGCCTACGGTATAGTAGTGCGCCAGGATAATGGCATCCTTCTCCTTACAGAGTTTCTTGATTTCAGCTTTCAAGTCTAAGGCTTCGTCAACGGGTTCGTCAACGTATCCTTTCTCAATCCATTCTTTTTTCACCATAACATTCATATTTATATTTCTTTATTTCTAATTTTTAAAAAAGAATTATTAGGATGATGATATGACGTGGATAAGTGGATAAAAAACAGTCCGGATATTTGCTGTTTCCGTTATCCAAGTCTTCCTGTCAGTTATGAGCACGGGTCATGGAAATCTTTTTCCTGGCTCTTAATGCCTTAACCGTTTTATCAACATTTCCCCAATTCGCTGCAAAGTTAATAAGTTTATATCTTTTTCCGCTCAAAAAGTGCGAAAAAGTTTCTAAAAACTTATTAATAACCCTGTGGATATCCCTATTTTCACATTCATGACATGGGGGCTGTGGATATTTACGAAGTTATTAAAAAGTTATGAATAGGGTTTTCCGTACACTTATCAACGGTTTTTCGTGTATAAACAAAAAAGCAGAAACCGGTCAGGATTTCTGCTTGAATACGTTTTCTATTTTTTCGATAATCAGTTCGGGAGATATATTCTTCATGCAGGCAAAGTCGCCGCGCATGCATGGCTTGTTGCCGTAGATGCTGCAAGGACGGCAAGGCAGGTCGAGCTGAACGGCATTGTCGGGACTCTGATGCCATCCCATGAAGCCAGCGTAAGGATGAGTGGCTCCCCAGACGCTAACGACAGGAGTATTGACGAGCGAAGCCAGATGCATATTGGCACTATCCATGCTCAGCATGACGTGGAGATGGCTCATCAGGATGAGTTCCTGCTGCAGACCGCCCAGATGGGAGGAAGCATTCACTACCTGCTTATAGTCTTCTGCCCATTTATCCATGACCGGAGTCTCGTTTTTGCCTCCTCCGAAGAGGAAGATATGGCAGTGGGGATGATTGTGGATAAGTTGCTGGATAACTTTTTCCATCAGCTGTACGGGATAAATCTTGCCTTCGTGGGCAGCAAACGGAGCGATGCCTATCCAAGGTTCGGTTATGTGCTTGTTTTCCAGACTGATAACGCTGTCGCCAGCTCTGAAAACTTCCTGTGGCAGGCTGGAGAGATTGCCTTTTCCTTCGCCGAAGATGGATGTGAATTCCATCTTGACGGGATAGCCTAACTGTGCAAAAACATCTGCATAATTCTGGAAGGAGCTAGGCAGCTGCTGCAGTTTCTTGCCGGAAGATGCTACCAGCTTGCGCTTGCCGCTGCGATGTTTGTCGATGTGTGCCACCTTGAAATTGGCTAGATTGAAACGCATGCGTAGATAGCTGGAGCGCAATACGCTATGCAGGTCGGCTATCGCCGTGAACTGCTTGGCGATGAGTCGGCGATACAATGCATTCAAGCCCGTTACGCCTTTGTATTCGCCCTTGATGTCTGCCTCCATGAAGCCTACGTTAGGGGCGAGGTCTTCGAAGAATGAGCGGGCGAATGGACGACTGAGCACTGTTATCCTTACGTGTGGATATTGTCTGGCCAACGAATATATCACAGGTACGGTCATGGCAACATCGCCCATGGCCGAGAATCTTATAACAAGTATATGCTCTGTCTTCATTTGTTTTTTCTTCTTTATATATATAATAAGGTGGGAATGGGGAGAAATAGCTCTCCCCCATCCTCCTCCTGTTTTATTTCTGGTTGTAGAGAACCGGATTGGTAGAAGGGTCGTTGTACATCTTCATCTGGCGATATACCTTCATGTACTTTCTTCCCGCCTCGATATCTTCCAGGAGCTGGTCGATGGCTGTAGAAAGGTCTACCTGCTGTTCGAGCAGCACGTTGAGCTTAGCCTGGCACTTAGCCTTGTGCTCAGCAGAAGCCTCAGGACGGTCAACCTGCTCCTTCATGTGATAAATCTTGAGGGCGAGGATGCTCAGGCGGTCAACAGCCCATGCCGGACTCTCGGTATTGATGCGCGCATCCGGCTGCACCTTTACGTCCTTATAAGTCTCACGGAAGTAAGAGTCAATCTGCTCCACGAGGTCAGTACGGTCCTGATTGCTCTTGTCGATACGGCGCTTCAAGACGAGCGCTTCAGCAGGATCAATCTGCGGATCGCGGATGATATCCTCGAAATGCCACTGTACGGTATCAATCCAGCACTTGAGGTAGAGACGGTTCTCGATGGTACCTTCGGCAAACGGATTATTGATAGGAGTATCAATATTGTCTTTGATGTGATAATCGGCTATCGCCTGATTAAAAATCCTGTTAGCGTTTTCTGTAAATGTCATATGGTTTGAAATGTTTAATTAAATACTGCACAAAAGTAACAAATTTCTCTCAAAGAGCCAACAAAAAAGCGAAAAAAGACCAAATTAATGCACAATTTAGGGGTGATTGTGCACCGAAAGTCACTTTTTTCGCCAAAATATTTGTTTATCTCAAAAAAAAAGTGTTCCTTTGCACTCAGATTTTTAATTAGAAATTAATTTATAAACATTTTAAAGGTTACAATTATGTCAGAAATTGAAAGCAAAGTAAAGGCAATTATCGTTGATAAGCTCGGTGTTGATGAGGCAGAAGTAAAGCCAGAGGCAAGCTTCACAAACGACCTCGGTGCAGATTCATTGGATACAGTAGAGTTGATCATGGAATTCGAGAAGGAGTTCTCTATTTCTATTCCAGACGATAAGGCTGAGAAGATTGCTACTGTAGGTGACGCTATCGCTTACATCGAGGAGAACGCTAAGTAATTTAGCACTAAAATTTTATAAATGGAATTAAAGAGAGTTGTTGTAACAGGTCTCGGTGCTGTGACTCCAGTAGGTAATAATCCAGAGGAAACCTGGAATAGCCTTCTTGCTGGAAAGAGCGGTGCTGCTCCTATTACTCATTTCGATACAACCCTTTTCAAGACCAAGTTCGCTTGCGAGGTTAAAGACCTGAACATCAATGATTGGATTGATCGTAAGGAAGCTCGCAAGCTTGACCGTTATACCCAGTTGGCTATGATTGCTGCCATGCAGGGTGTAAAGGACGCTGAAATTGATCTTGAGAAGGAAGACTTGGATAACGTTGGCGTTGTATTCGGTGTAGGTATCGGTGGTATCAAGACTTTCGAGGATGAGGTGAAGTACTACGGTACTCACGAGGAGAATGGTCCTAAGTTCAATCCATTCTTCATCCCTAAGATGATTGCAGATATCGCTTCTGGTCAGATTTCAATCCACTTCGGATTCCACGGACCAAACTACACTACTACATCTGCATGCGCTTCTTCAAGCAACGCATTGGCTGATGCCTTCAACCTGATTCGTCTGGGCAAGGCAAACATCATCGTGAGCGGTGGTGCCGAGGCTGCTATCTGCGCTTGTGGCGTGGGTGGTTTCAATGCTATGCATGCATTGTCAACACGTAATGATGATCCTGAGCATGCTTCACGTCCATTCAGCGCAAGCCGTGATGGATTTATCATGGGCGAGGGTGCTGGTTGCTTGATTCTCGAGGAACTGGAGCACGCTAAGGCTCGTGGTGCGAAGATCTATGCTGAGATGGTAGGCGAGGGCGAGAGTGCTGATGCTTATCACATCACAGCTTCTCATCCTGAGGGTCTCGGTGCTAAGCTCGTTATGGAGCGCGCATTGGCTGATGCCAATCTGAAGCCAGAGGACATTGACTATATCAATGTTCACGGTACATCTACCCACGTAGGTGATATCTCTGAGGCTAAGGCTATCAAGGCTGTCTTCGGTGATGCAGCTTACAAGCTCAACATCAGTTCTACCAAGTCAATGACTGGTCACCTCCTCGGTGCTGCCGGTGCAGTAGAGGCTATGGCTTGTGTTCTTAGTGTGAAGAACGATATCGTTCCTCCTACTATCAACCACGAAGAGGGTGATGACGATCCAGAGCTCGACTACAACTTGAACTTTACCTTCAACAAAGCTCAGAAGCGTGAAGTTCGTGCTGCATTGAGCAATACTTTCGGATTCGGCGGTCACAACTGCTGTGTAGTATTCAAGAAGTATGCTGAATAATTTTATAGATAGAATAAAGCTCTCTTTCCGCAAGGATAAAGAGCTTTATTTTTCTTTGTACGAAATCCTTGGTTTCTATCCTCACGACATCAGTTTTTACAAGCTTGCCTTGATGCACAAGAGCATCATGCGCCGCAATTCAAAGGGTAAGCCGGTGAATAACGAGCGCCTGGAGTTCCTGGGCGATGCTGTTCTGGATGCTGTAGTAGGAGACATCGTGTACCAGCACTTCCCTGGCAAGCGTGAGGGATTCCTTACGAATACCCGAAGCAAGCTAGTGCAGCGCGACACGCTCAACAAGCTGGCGCAGGAGATGGGTATCAATCAGCTGATTTTATCTAACGGACACAGTTCTTCTCATAACAGCTATATGGGAGGAAATGCATTCGAAGCCTTGGTTGGTGCCATCTATCTGGACCGCGGTTATGACGCATGCATGTTTTTCATGAAGAATCGCATTCTGGCACAAATGATAAACATTGATAAGGTGGCTTACAAGGAGGTTAACTTCAAGAGCAAGCTTATCGAATGGAGCCAGAAAAACCGCGTACAGCTTGAATATGTATTGATTGAGCAGCAGAAAGATGACAATGGAAGCCCTGTGTTCACCTATCAGGTGGAAATTGAAGGCGTGAAGGGGGGTATCGGCAAGGGATATTCCAAGAAAGAAAGCCAGCAGCTTGCCTCTAAGGAAACTTTAGACAACCTGCGCAAGAAACCGCAGTATATTGACGAGGTCTTTGCTGCCAAGGCTAACCGTACAAAGATGGAGGAAGAGCCTGTACTCAATGTGCCTAGCACAGAAGTGCAGGAGAATTTCATCATCTCGCAGAATCTGGACGAAAAACCCCTAGAGGAGAAGCACGTCAGCGTGTTCAAGGAAGAGGTTTTTTCGGACAAGGCTGCTGCAGAGGAGAATGAAATGGCAGAAACCGTCGTAGAACAGAACAATAGCGACGAGTTTGACTTGAGCGATATTACAGCAGAGCCTAAGGAGATGTCTAGAGAAGACATCATTGCAGCTGCCGAGGCGGCTGCCTTTGCTGAAGAATAAACTCTTTTACATATCGGAAAAAGACTCCCATAGAAAGGTAATATAAACTTATCTGTGGGAGTCTTTTTGTATACATCAGGTAGGGCTTTTATTGCAGTTTCTCTCCTCATATATATCTATCTTGGATTTTTGTATTAAAAAAAAGTAAAAACTTTCTCTATATCAAAAGATTGAATTAATTTTGCATCTACTTTATAAGGTATATATATCTAGATATGAGTTTAACAACGATAGTAAGTAATGTCTTCAAACCCCGACAGAAGGAGTTGGAGAAGTATGTTAATGATGCAGAACATTTGCAGCATCATATACTCATGCGCCTTATTGAAAAGGGCAAAAATACGGAATATGGTGTAAAGCATCTATTAAATACTACCAATAGTTATGAGAAATTTGCGATGAATGTACCAGTCAACACCTATGAGGAGTTGAAGGGAGACATCGACCGTATGCGCCATGGAGAAAAGGATATCCTGTGGCCGGGTACCGTGAAATGGTATGCTAAATCTTCGGGTACTACCAACGACAAGAGTAAGTTCATCCCTGTTTCTCATGATGGTTTGCATGGTATTCATTATGCTGGTGGATTTGATGCTGTAGCTCTCTATCTGCGTAATAATCCGAAAAGCAGGATTTTCGACGGCAAGAGCCTGATTCTCGGCGGTAGCCATTCGCCTAACTATAATGTTTCGGGCAGTCTGGTGGGCGATTTGAGCGCTATTCTCATCGAAAACATCAATCCGCTTGCCAATTGGGTGCGTGTGCCTAGGAAGGAAACGGCTCTCCTGAGCGACTTCGAGGTGAAGCGCGACCGTATTGCGCAGGAAACCCTGAACAAGAACGTTACGAATATCTCGGGTGTGCCTAGCTGGATGCTCAGCGTTCTGGTACGCGTCATGGAGCTTTCAGGCAAGAAGCATCTGGAGGAAGTATGGCCAAACCTGGAGGTTTTCTTCCACGGTGGTATTGCCTTTACGCCTTATCGCAAGCAGTATGAGCAGCTCATCACTTCGCCTGACATGCATTATATGGAGACTTATAATGCCAGCGAAGGCTTCTTCGGACTGCAGAGCGATCCATCCGACCCGGCGATGCTCCTGATGATAGATTATGACGTCTTCTACGAGTTTATCCCTATGGATGAATTCGGCAAGGACAATCCTACCATCATACCTCTATGGGATGTGGAGATAGGCAAGAACTATGCGATGGTTATCACAACCTCCTGTGGATTATGGCGTTACATGATTGGTGATACCGTTCAGTTTACAAGCAAGAATCCATATAAGTTTGTCATTACCGGCAGAACCAAGTACTTCATCAATGCCTTTGGCGAGGAACTGATTATGGATAATGCCGAGAAGGGTCTGGCTTATGCCTGCGAGAAGACGGGTGCCCAGGTGGCTGAATATACGGCTGCTCCTGTCTATATGGACAGCAACGCCAAGTGCCGCCATCAGTGGCTTATCGAATTCTCCAAGGAACCGGAAAGCCTGGACGAGTTTGCCAGCCTGCTCGACCGGAAACTGCAGGAAATCAACAGCGACTATGAGGCTAAGCGATTCCACGACGTTACGCTCCAGCATCTGGAAATAGTAAAGGCAAGACCGGGAGTCTTCAACGATTGGCTCAAGAGCAAGGGCAAGCTGGGTGGCCAGCATAAGATTCCTCGTCTCAGCAACAGCCGCAAGAATCTCGACGAAATGCTGATGATGAACAAGTAAATTTTTATCGCTGCCTTCGAGATAGGGTAGCGAATATAAAGATAATATACAATGATTAATATGAACGACATCAAGGACAAGTTGAAGTTAAATTCCTTGTTTCTGCCTTTCTATCTGGCGGTCTTCCTCCTGTTGGCTTCCTGTGCACGAATGGGACAGCCTGACGGAGGATGGTTTGACGAGACACCACCTAAGGTGGTAGGTGCCTCGCCAGCTGACGGTGCTGTCAATGTGAAGGAGAAGAAGATAGATATTTACTTCGATGAGTTTATCAAGGTGGATAATCCTACCGAGAAGGTGGTGGTTTCGCCTCCTCAGCTCGAAGTGCCTGAAATCAAAGGCGCAGGAAAGCGTATTCATATTTCGCTTGTCGATTCTCTGAAACCCAATACCACTTATACCATCGACTTCTCGGATGCTATCAGTGACAACAACGAGGGAAATCCGATGGGCAACTATACCTATAGTTTTTCTACAGGTACCGTCATTGATACGATGGAGGTTGCGGGATATGTGCTGGAGGCTGAGAATCTGGAACCTATCAAGGGTATTCTCGTAGGTCTCTATGATGATCAGGCTGATTCTGCGTTCAAGACCAAGCCTATGTTGCGTGTAAGCCGTACGGACAGTAGAGGACGTTTCGTCATCAAGGGCGTAGCGCCGGGCTCTTATCGCATCTATGCCCTGCAGGACATGGACGGCAACTATATGTTCAATCAGAAGAGCGAGAAAATCGCCTTCACCCATGACATCATCATACCATCCAGCAAGCCTGATGTCAGACAGGATACCACATGGATAGACTCGCTGCACATCAAGTCGATTGACCAGGTGAAATATACCCATTTCCTGCCTGATGACGTGGTGCTCAGGGCTTTTACGGAACCGTTGACAGACAGATATTTCCTGAAGGCAGAGCGCAAGGTGCCTAACTGTTTCTCGCTCTATTTCAGTTATGGAGATTCCATCCTTCCTGAGATAAAGGGACTTAACTTTGATGCCGAAAAAGCGTTCATCATAGAAAGTTCGGAGAAGAAAGATTCCATCACCTATTGGCTGAGGGATACTGCCCTGGTCAATCAGGATACGCTTCGCATGGATCTTACCTATCGCATGACCGACAGTACGGGTGTGCTGATATGTCATACCGATACGGCTATGGAGATTCTTTCCAAGGAACCATACGCCAAGCGAATGAAAGCCAAGGAAAAGGAGATAGCCGAGTGGACCAAGAAGCAGGAAAAACTCAAGAAGAAAGGTATGCCTTATGACTCGGTGATGGCCATCAAACCGCTTGAGGTCAAGGTGGGAGTTGCCTCAGAACTGGACCCGGACAAGAACGTTACGTTCAGTTTTGATACTCCGCTTGCCAAGGCAGATACGGCAGGAATGCATCTTTATGCCAAGCATGATACGCTCTGGTATCGGGCTCCTTTTGAATTTGATTCGATAGGAAATCGGGAATATGTGCTGAGAGGAGAGTGGAGACCTGATATAGAATATAGTCTTGAGGTGGATTCTGCTGCTTTCGAAGATATCTACGGTCTGGCATCCAAGCCTATCAAGCAGGGATTCAAGGTCAGCTCGCTCGATACATACGGCACTCTCCTGGTGAATATCACCGATAATTTTGGAGATTTGCCTCTCCTGGTACAGTTGTTGAATGCTCAGGACCAGGTGGTGAAGTCGGTGAAGGCAGTAAATGGGGTAGCAGAATTCTATTATCTTAAACCGGAGAAGTATTACATGCGCCTGATTGTTGATAGAAACGACAACGGCAAATGGGATACGGGCTGTTATGATGATGATCTGCAGGCGGAGGAAGTATATTATTATCCGGAACTCCTGGAATGTAAGGCTAAATGGGATTTGACGGAAAGCTGGAGTCCGAAGTCTTATGAACTGTCCAGGCAGAAGCCTTCTGCCATCACCAAGCAGAAACCTGACAAGGAAAAGAAAGTAAAGAATCAGAATGCACAACGTGCCAAAAAATTGGGCATAGAGTACATTCCTAAAATGTTATAGTTATGAAGACATTTAAATCTTTTTTGATAGCAGCAATGCTACTCTTGGTCAGCACAACCGTGTCTGCCCAGTGTACATTTCGTAATACGGCATTCAAATCGGGTGAGTTTCTCACCTATAACCTGTATTACAATTGGAAGTTCGTTTGGGTAAAGGCTGGTAATGCCAGCATGTCGGTTATCCAGACTACCCGTCATGGTAAGCCTGCTTATCGTGGTTCGCTCGTAACCAGAGGAAATAAGCGAGTAGACGATTTCTTTGTGCTTCGTGATACTTTGCTTTGCTATAGTGGTACGGATTTGGCACCGCTCTATTTCCGCAAGGGAGCCCGTGAAGGCAAGCGATATACCGTAGATGAGGTTTTCTATAATTATGCCGGTGGCAAATGCAATGTAAACCTGCATTATCAGAATAAGAATGGCGAGCATAAATGGAAGAAGGCTTCCTACGAGGATTGTGTTTTCGACATGATGAACATCTTCCTCCGTGCCCGCAGCTTTGATCCTGCCAACTGGAAACGGGGACATTGCGTCAAGTTCCCTATCTGTGATGGCGGCGGTCGTAATCCGGCTCAGTTGAAGTATGGTGGAAAGGTTACTGTCAAGGCTGACAACGGCGTGAAGTATCGTTGCCTGCGTCTTGAATATATGGAGATTGACGATGGTAAATGGAAGAAAATCGTAGATTTCTATATCACCGATGATGAGAATCATGTGCCTGTACGCCTGGATATGTTCCTGAAGTTTGGTTCGGCAAAGGCATTCCTGGTTGGCATGAAGGGCACCAGAAACCCTGTTACTTCTATTGTGAAGTAAGCTGCAGGTTTATAGATAAAAAAATAAAGGCATCAGGTTGTATTCCGTTGATGGAAACAGCTTGGTGCCTTTTTTATGTTTATGTGGTAATCTTCCTTATTTCAGATATTCTCCGAAGTCGGTCAGTCTCATATCTCCCTTCTTCAGGAAGGTATCGTGCATGGCGAGGGCGGCACGCATGCTCTGTGGCTCGTGCCCCTTTTCTGCAAATTTCAAGTATTCGCGAAGCATAGGGCGATAATCCGGGTGCGCACAGTTCTCGATAATCTCCTTGGCACGGCGCAAAGGACCTTTGCCGCGAAGATCGGCGACTCCCTGCTCAGTAACGATAACATCTACATCGTGCTCGGTGCTGTCTACATGGCTGCACATCGGAACGATGGCTGAAATGCAACCGTTCTTGGTGGTACTCTGGGTGGTGAAGATAGAGATGTAGCCATTTCGCTCGTAATCGCACGAACCACCGATACCATTCATCAGCTTGCTGCCGCAGATATGGCTGGAGTTCTCATTGCCATAGATATCGCACTCGATGGCGGTGTTCATGGCGATGACACCCAGACGGCGAATCACCTCCGGAGAGTTGGAAATCTCGCTCTGGCGGATGGTGAGATGCTTCTTGAAGTAATCGATATCATCATACACCTCTTTTAATGTATCGTTGGTTACGGTGAGCGAAGAGCAGGAAGCATCCTTGATTCTTCCCTCACGCATGTATTTTACCACGGCATCCTGAACCACCTCGGTATAAACGCTGAATACTGGCACGTTAGGATTCTGTCCCAATGCTTCAAGAACAGCATTGGAAGTTACACCCACTCCGCTCTGCAAAGGCAGGAACTGAGGAGGAATATGCCCCTTCTTCAGGTCGCTGACCAGGAAATCGGCAACGTTATGCCCCATCTGCTCGGTTATAGGGTCGAGCGGTTTGAAGGCACGCGCCTCTTCCGGAATGTTGCATTCTACCACACCCACAATCTTATGTGCATCAATCTCCACATACTCTTTACCTATTCTATCGCCCACATTCAAGATTGGGATAGGTGTGCGGAATGGGCATTCTGCTATCTCATATACATCGTGAAGATAACGGGAAGCTGGACTGTGGAAGGTATTCTTCTCGATGAGTACCTTCTTGGCAAGTCGTGCGATGGTAGGAACGATGCCGCCGGCAGAGGTCAGGAATGCCTTGCAGGTGGTTTCGCCTTCTTCCAAATCAGAAACCTCGATGATGGCAAGGTCTATCTCGCCATAGAAACCACGGCGCAGACGCTCAGCCATGTGGCCGAGGTGCATATCCTCGTAGTCGATTTCACCGAGATTGGTATGGGTGCGGAAATCCTTGTTGGTAGAAAATGGCGCACGGAACTTGATGGCATGGGCTGCTGCCATGTCACCTTCGATACTCTGCGAGGTAGAAGCACCCGTGAGGATGCCCACCTGGAAAGATCTGCCCGCCTCATGCTCTGTCACGGCTCTCTTGGAGAGTTCGCGGAAGGTTGCCTTAGGCACGCCGTTTGGTGTGAAACCACTCAATCCGATTGTATCTTGATCGTTAATCATCGCTGCCGCTTCGGCAGCACTCAATCTTGTATATGCCATTTTCTTCTAACTTAATACTCATTAGCGGAACTTATAGCCGCCTTCTTGATAATTGATAACTGTTTGCGGCTGCAAAGTTACGCATTATTTTCGATATACGCTAATAATTTGATAATTTTATGCAAATACAAGGTAAAAAACTTACAAATAGTGAATAGATATACAGAAACCGCTTACTTTATGCAAAAAGATAGCCGAAAGTTTGGTACTCTCTATTATTTGCTGTATGTTTGTCGTCAGGAAGAGACGGCGGAGATCGAGTGCGTGGCGGAAATGGTGGAATAAAGAATTTGCAATAATACTATCAGTTTGGATGACATTGCCCTATAAGCGTGAAACTCTTTACTTTCCCCTTTTGGAGAATTGTATAGCCATTATTAGCTTATATCTGTTTGCGATATAGTCCGTTTGGACTTCAATATTATAGACGAAACAACCGCAACAATTAAGACAAAAACAGCAATTCCGATAAATGATATATGTAAACCATAATGTTTCCCTACGAATCCGATTAGTACAGGACCGAGGAGTATCCCCGAATATCCAAGGGCATTAATGAAACTGATAATGTTGTGTACAGCCATTCCTTTAATATGTGCCGCAAAGGAAACCAATTGAGGAACAACATTGGCGGCACCGCAGCCGACAATCACAAAGCCAGTGACAGCAGCAACGGAACTATCAACTAATACTACAACCATGAAACCGATAGCAATGAGTAATGCTCCTCCGGTCACTACAAACCTTTGTCCCAATCGATTTACGGTTTTGTCTCCACAGAGCCTCATAATGGTCATTGAAACAGCAAATGCTGTATAGAAGAAACCTGCCATGGACATGTCAACGCCACGCTCTTGACTGACAAATATTGCCGACCAGCCCATCACAGCACCCTCCGAGGCATACATGATAAAGCACAACAATCCAACCACGATAACCATAGGAGGAATATACAATTTATTTTTTCTTGGCTTCTCAACAGGTGCGTCAGACAACACAAATTCTTCTTTCGGCAACAAATCCCTACATCCGAATACCAGCGCCAGCAATATGAATATCATACAAATAACAACAGCCCATTTAGGCATGAGTCCTAAAGTAAACAGCACGCTCATCGCTCCGGCACCAATCAGTGTACCCAACGAATAGCCACCATGAAAACCAGACATAAGATGCTGTCCCGTCATGCGCTCGACGGTAACACCATTCATGTTTGCCGCAACATCAATAGTGATGGTGCAACCTCCGAAAACCATAAGCATCACGCCTGTCAGCCATATATTTATAAGCAGGCTTATGGCTAACAACGCGAAAGCCATCAGCAATCCCGAGACATAAACCACTTTCTTTGCGCCAAAATGATTTACAAGAAAGCCAGAAAGCGGAAGTGCACAGATAGAGCCAAAGCCACTGCACAGCATAAGTAACCCAAGAGTACCCTCGTCTATTGCAAACGCTCTCTTGACGTATGGTACAAGCGGTGCCCACGCAGCCTCGAGAACCCCTATTATCATAAAGGCAACACGATTGGCGACAAGCAAATGTTTATGTTGATTATGAAGTATATTCATTTTATTAATCATTAAGATATATTGCGATGTCATATCAAGCAGGCAATCATTTTTTGCCTGCTTGATATTCCTTGATTCGTAGTTCTTTCGGCAATAGCCTGTTTATAATTTAAGTCTTTTTACTCCAGCTACATCCGATTTATTGGTTACTTCAAAGATACTGATGGCATAACCTCCTCCTGAAGCAGCTCTTAATTTTAAAACAGATTTCGAAGTAACTGTTCCTTTATGGATGGTATAAGCCTGTGGATTCGTTTTGTAGTTGGCATCGGGTGCATCGGCATACACGGTGGCTACATAGGTTTTATCAGCATCGAGAAAGTTTAACTTCAATACGGATTGATGCCCTTTTTCTCCACTCGTACATCCCACAAACCAATTGTTTGTGTCCTTAGCTTTACGGGCTACCGTAATGTATTGTCCAGGTTCCGCCTCAAGGTATTTAGAATCATCCCAATCGATTGCCACATCTTTGATGAATTGAAACGCATCCATATAACGCTCATAATGTTCCGGCAAATCTGCCGCCATTTGTAATGGACTGTACATTGTGACATATAAGGCAAGTTGACGTGCCAATGTGGAGTTGACGTGTGAACGATTGGGAGCCCATGTGCTGAGGTCCATTACGAAAATACCTGGCGTATAGTCCATCGGGCCTCCCTGAAGACGTGTGAACGGCAAAATGGTTGTATGGAAAGGTTTATTACCTCCAAAGGCTTCATATTCTGTGCCGCGAGCGGATTCATTGCTTATCAAGTTGGGATAAGTGCGACATAATCCGGTCGGACGTACTGCCTCATGCGCATTGACCATGAGATGATGCTTGGCAGCTTGCTTAATGGCATAAAGATAATGGTTTACCATCCATTGACCATAATGGTATTCGCCAGCAGGTTGTATATATCCAACGTATCCACTCTTCACCGCATTATAACCGTATTTGTTCATAAGACTATACGCCTCTTCCATATGGCGCTCATAGTTGCGCACAGATGAAGATGTTTCGTGATACATCATCAGTTTAACATTCTTATTGTGTGCATACTCATTCAACCCCGGTAGGTCAAAATCCGGATAAGGAGTCATAAAGTCAAAGACATAGTCTTTCATTTTCCCGAACCAATCCTCCCATCCGATGTTCCAGCCTTCTACCAATACTTGATCGAAACCGTGGGTTGCGGCAAAGTCTATATATTTTTTCACATTTTGGGTGTTGGCAGGATGTTGTCCGTTCGGTTTTGCTTTTGAATAGTCCGTCTCACCCAGTTTAACGGAAGGGTAATCCCATGTATAAGCCCAAGGACGGTTTCCGGCAATCATTTCCCACCATACACCGATATATTTCACTGGCTTGATCCAAGAAGTATCCTCCAATTTGCATGGCTCGTTCAAATTCAGGATAAGCTTTGAGGATAAGATGTCACGAGCATCATCGCTGACCATAATCGTTCGCCAAGGACTATGGCAAGGCGCTTGCAGTCTTCCTTTGTTCCCCTGTGCATCGGGTGTTAACCAGGATTCGAAAACCAAGTTCTTATCATCCAGGTTTAGATGCATGCATGAATAATCGACTAAAGCAGCCTCGTGCAGGTTAATATAAAGCCCATCATCAGTCTTCATTTGTAAAGAGGTCTGTACCCCCGTATCAGAGAATTTTGTTTGTGATAAATTGTCCGTATAGGCCTCTGGCATTAACCTACGAATTTCTGACAAGCGGCTTTCTGTATAGTCATATTCTTGTGTGTCGTAATCTCCAGGAATCCACCAGGCTGTATGATTACCCGTCATAGCAAATTGGGTATGTTCTTCTTTGACAATGAAATAGATCAATTCCTTTTGGCTTGGGAACTCGTAGCGCAGGCCCAAACCATCGTCGTAAACTCGAAAGCGAATGTTCATATATCGGTCGGTCTTTGGCTGCCGGAGTTCTATCAGCAGTTCGTTGTAGTGATTGCGAATGTTTTTTACTTCTCCCCATACCGGCTGCCATATTTCGTCGAAAGAGGAGGTAGAGGTCTTTACGACCTCAAAACCATCCATAAGATCGGGTTGCCCATTCAGTTCCAATCCTAAACGACTGGGCTTGACAACAGGTTTGTTTTTATAGCCTACATAATAGGTTGGAACACCTCTTTCGGTCAATTCAAAGTTTACGTCTATAATACCTGAAGGAGATAAAATCTTTTGGGCATAAGACGCCGATAACTGTAAAATAATGATGGTAAATAGTATTGCTCTTTTCATAAAAGTAAATAAAATATAGTTCGTTGATTATTATATAGAATTATTTCAGATTCAATGGTGTCATAATGAAAGAACACTTTCTTGTATGCTGTTCGTATTATTTCGTTGTCTGACTGAATCCAGTTTCTTGCGAGGACCATGCTTTCCATTTACACTCGCCGACTTCCATTTCAGAGAACTGTGCGGTGAATGAATGGTCAACCGGGCTTGCTGCATATATTCCGAACGAGATCTCCCCATCACCTTTATCCAAATGAAATGTACGCATTTGGTGGAAAGTGGTACCGTCAGGACTTGTCTCTATATAATAATCGCTTCCCCGACGGCTAAGGCGATACCACATTTCCTTTATGGAAGATGGAATATCATGCGTAGCCCAATCGGAATATCCGTTATTTGTCACCACACTGCCCAATCTCTGGTATTCCTCGTTCTCGTATTCGATTGACGCCTTCATCCAGTTGTCACTGTCAAGATAGATTGCGATACCGCATTGGTCGAACAGGGCCGAACTGTTGAACGATGTCTTTACAGTAAAAGAAAAGAACTTGTCGGAGGTTTTCATTTGCAGCACCGGAGCATTGTCGTTGCTGAACCCATAATAGGTGCGCTGCCACAAGTCTGTGTGAGGTTCTGAAACGATTGTAATCAAAGAGTCCGTGATGGTGTATTGTTTGGGCTCACGAATCCAAAACAAGTTTTCAGCCACAAATGGCTTTAAGATTGTGTCATTTTTTTCCATATTCGATTTATTTGCTATTGATGATTGTTGTTTTTTCTCATTTTGACATGACAGCAGAGTGCATGCAAGCAGCGACAATGCTATGAAAAATTGATTTCTCTTCATTTGTTGAAATGTTTAACATGTTTGTTAAAATCTGATAATAGTGCTGAGGTATGGTGTTTATTCCCCGTCGAGCTTACCTATGCGAAAATTGGCAACAGCCTCTTGCTTAAGCGACACTTCCGTAAAATAGCAGGTGTGTGCATCGTCTTTAGGACTTTGGGAACTTAGGCCAAGAAGCAGTTTTTCCGGAAAATCATTCTTGTAGAGACGAGCCAGGTGCCATATATTCCCATCTTCTGAAAAATAACTGCCAAGAGTAGTGCCATCGGATGATAATCTCATATAAACATACGGACCGATAATCGCCTGATGATTATTGTCATCAGAAGTGCCTATTGTGCGAACTGACACTACACGGTGAACACCATATTCATCCTGTTCGAAACACAGTTTTTGACAATGAGTGTCATTCTCGTATGCGTATAACACACCTGCCGAATATGTTCCAGTTTCGGTGAAATTCGGCTGTACTTTAGCCGTAAAAGTGAAAGGCTTAGTGTTGTCAACTTCTGTAAAAATGACTGCAGAGCTATTGACAACGCTTCCATCCGGGGAGCGGAAATAATCAGTTTGGGGACCGGCCACAAACTTGAGAGTGTCGCCAAGAAGTGTGATACCATTCTCTCCGCCGTTTTTAGACTTTGTAAAACGGATTCCTCCTACATTGATATTGCATGTAGCGAGTTTAACGTTTTCCGTTAAGACTTTCTTGTCAGAACTTCCTTCTTTTTTCTCTGACTCTTTCTGGATGCATCCAGTCATAGCAAGACTTGCTATGATTGCGATAAATACTAATTTTCTCATTGTAACATTGATTTGATGTTTATTAAATTGCAACTTCCTTGTGATTTATTTGCGGTTGCAAAATTAGAGAAAATTTACGATATGTGCAATACTGATTTCTAACCAATTTTCGAATCAGGCATGCACATTAAATAAGGTTCATTCTTAATGCAATTTCTACTGCGGCTGCGGTATTGGCAACTTTTAACGATGCTAAAATATCCTGACGATGGCGATTAACCGTATAAATGGATATGTTTAACTTGTCGGCAATTTGTTTGCTTGGTACTCCTTTAGCTATCAATGACAGTATTTCAAGTTGTCGGCGGCTAAGAATTTTACGGTCACTCGCTTCGTATATGTCTCGTCCAACCGTTTCCCCGGTCAATAGATTAACAATTATTCCATCTTGTCGGTTATGGGAAATAGGGTACGGGATGTAAGTGCATAGACCGAGTAAAACACTACCGTTGGCACTACAGCTGAAATATCTCGTTGTATGGAGTATCTTGACTTTTTCATTGTCTCCGGCCCGGTAAAAATTAAGGATACATGAAGCAGAAAAATTTGTCTTTTCTTTTATTGAACGTTCTTTTATAAAGTTGAAGAAACGAAGTTCCAGTACATGACGTTCAATAAGTTCGTCTTCTTTTGCATGACAGAATACGATGTCCTCAAAGGCAGAATTACAATCTACCATATATTCTGGAAGATTCATTATAGTTTGACCGAATCTTCCAGAATAAATATGGCATTCTTTATTTAGAAAATCTGATACAACTGCTATGCCTTCTGTTGCTAATGCATAACCATTTGCACACGCTTTTGCTTGAGCGAGTAATAGTTCCCTGTTATCCGAGGCTTCAAACTCTTGATCTGTCAAAAGCGATTTTAGTTCATTTTCTTGCTTCATTCTGAATTGATCTCTATTCGCTCCATTACGGAGTAGTGCCATTTAAATTTTGTTGCAAAATTACTAATAATAATTGATTTAGATCACAAGTTTCTCTTAAAATATATTAATTGAACATGAAGTCGAAATAGAGTTGGTTATCATTAAATGTTGCTTAACCCACTTGAACAACTTATGACAAGCTTTTATATATTTGAAGCCTATCATACAGAGAGAATTGACTATGGAAAATCTGTTTCATTAGTATTTTCGAGGAATTTAATAACATTTTGCGAATGATTTGTCGGATATATCAGAAAAATGAGTTAACTTTGCACTCAAAATATAAATAATATAAAAATAAGGTTCAAACAAAATGGAACAGAAATTATTGATCTACAACACTCTCACTCGTACGAAAGAGAGATTCACTCCGCTCCACGCTCCTAACGTGGGCATGTATGTTTGTGGCCCAACTGTGTATGGCGATCCGCATCTCGGTCATGCGCGTCCTGCCATCACCTTCGATATACTCTTCCGCTATCTCAATCACCTGGGCTATAAGGTTCGCTACGTTAGAAACATTACCGACGTGGGTCACCTGGAGCACGATGCTGATGAGGGCGATGACAAGATTGAGAAGAAGGCACGCCTGGAGCAGTTGGAGCCAATGGAGATTGCGCAGTACTACACCAACCGCTACCACGATGCCATGGAGGCGCTGAACGTACTCCCTCCTAGCATTGAGCCTCATGCCACAGGCCATATTATAGAGCAGGAGAAGCTGGTACAGGAAATCCTGGACAATGGCTATGCCTACGAGAGTAACGGCTCTATCTACTTCGATATCGAGAAGTATAACAAGGATCATAAATACGGTATCCTCTCTGGCCGTAACCTGGAGAACGTGATCAACGAGAGCCGCGAGCTGGCTGGTATCGGCGAGAAGAAGAACCAGGCTGACTTCGCCCTCTGGAAGAAGGCTTCACCTGAGCACATCATGCGCTGGCCTAGTCCTTGGAGCGATGGTTTCCCTGGCTGGCACTGCGAGTGTACAGCGATGGGTCGCAAGTATCTGGGCAATCACTTCGATATCCACGGAGGTGGCATGGACTTGATCTTTCCTCACCATGAGTGCGAGATAGCTCAGGCTGTGGCATCACAGGGCGACCAGATGGTTCACTACTGGATGCACAACAACATGATTACCATCAACGGACAGAAGATGGGTAAGAGCCTCGGCAACTTCATCACCCTGGAGCAGTTCTTCACAGGCGACCACAAGAGCCTTGAGCAGGCTTATTCGCCAATGACCATTCGCTTCTTCATCCTCTCTGCCCACTATCGCAGCACCGTAGATTTCTCTAACGATGCCTTGAAGGCTAGCCAGAAGGGATTGGAGCGCCTGATGAATGGTTTGAACGACCTGGAGCGTGTGCCTGTGGCTAAGCAGAGCGATGAGCAGGTGAAGAAGTTTGTAAGCGAATTGCGCCAGCGCTGCTACGATGCGATGAACGATGACTTCCAGACTCAGCTTGTCATCAGCTACCTCTTCGAGGCTTGCCACGTGATCAACACAGCCCTCGACCACAAGGCAAACATCTCTGCCGAAGACTTGAAGGAGCTTTCAGATACCATGCATCTCTTCACCTTCGACCTCCTCGGCTTGAAGAGTGAGAAGGGAGCCAACAATGATGCTCGTGAGGAGGCTTACGGCAAGGTAGTGGATATGGTTCTCGACCTCCGTGCCAAGGCTAAGGCTGCCAAGGACTGGGCTACTAGCGACCAGATTCGCGATGCCCTCGCTGAAGCCGGCTTCGAGGTAAAGGACACCAAGGATGGTGTTACCTGGAAACTAAATAAATAAAAATACTCATAAAGAAGATATGCCTATCTCATAGTTTTTATGGGATAAGTCGTATCTTCTTTTGCTTTTATAATGACTTTTAACGCAATACAAATTATGAAATTGTCTATAAGAATTTTAGTTAAATTGTCGCTTATAGTTATTGTCCTTTTGGGTAGTTTCTCGATGGCCCAAGCCCAAAAGCAGAAGAAAATCTACAATCGCCCACATTGTAAAGTATTCCTAAAGAATGGCAAGGTTGTAGATTCCTATTTAATGGCAGGGCATAACTTGATTCATCGCACAGATTCTGCCATCAAGTTATCGAATAATCCGAATGCCTTTTTCCCAAAAACAGAGAAATATTATAATGAGGAAGTTGACAGCATGCTAGAGTGGAATGACCGCAATCCTGAATATATATTCCATTATGTGCCAGTTAAGATTCGTTATTCTTATACAGAAGATTCTACTGCGGTAGATTCTTTAAGTTATCCTGTTTTGGCCATGCGTTTTTATAAGGGCAAGAATGTGGAAGGATTCATGATATGGGATATGTTGAACGGCTTCCGTTATCTCTATAAGACTACAGAGATGAATGTGGCCCATGCCTATATTGGAGAGAAGCATCGCCTCACCGAGAGTCGCAAACAGACGATGGCAGAGGAGTTTAAGAAATATCCAAGGTTTGTGAACTTCATCAATAGCCTGAAGGTAAATTCTTTCAAAGATAACCCGCCCTATATTTTGAACCAGTTAGATGTTATTATAGAGGAAGCCAAGCATTAGCGTGCTTGGCTTACCGGTTCTTTATTCTCTTGCTCGTAATAGTGGGCATAATTGGCGAACGGCTCTGTCGTTACCTCGTCGCTCGATGCCGTATAGGTATTTCCGTATGGATCGGATGCCTTGATGATGATTCTGGCATTCGGATTCCTAGGAGTATAATAATAAAGGTGGTTCATGATGAGATAACCATTCCCCTTACTCACGAAACGATAGGATACACTCTCGCTGTATTTATGATGATAGCCGGCGGCAAAGGCATCCTGACCCTTGCTGCTGATGCGGCGCATCAGATATTCCTTGCCATCCTCTATGGCTACCACGCGCCAGTGACTGGTGGCATTGAAGACATTAGCTACCAGGATATTCCTGTTGGTTGCCAACTGCCAGTCCTTGGCATATTTCTCGCCGTTGAAATCTGTCTGCGCACGGAACAAGGTCATCTGCTTGCTCTTATCCCAGAAAGTTCCCTTGTAATAGCAGTTGCTGATACTGGTACCCACAAAACTATAGACATAATATCCGTTCGGTGTGCCGCAGATGTTGATGTTCGACTGCCAGATATTGCCACAGGCTGCGGCATGGCAATGCTCCATCACATCCTCGCCCTGATAATTGATCTCGTGGTTGCAGGCAAAATGAGTATGGCCGCAGAAGAGTTCATATCCTCCCTTAAACTGCTTCAGCAGAGAGAGTAGGAGAGAGAGACGGGAAGAGGAATAATGCCCCTGCTCATTGGCATTGGTCAGCGGCTTCGCCTTGCTGAAAGGTGCATTGCCGAAGGTAAAAGGAATATGATAGCAGAGCACCACCTTCTTATCCTTGGGCGTAAGAGCCAGATTCTGCTTCAACCAGCTCACCTGGCGCTCACGCAATTCTCCAGGAGAATAATAAGACATGCCGCGATGGAAGAAGCAGTTGTTGATGCAGACATAATGCACATCGCCACGGTCGAAGGAGAAATCGGTAGGACCGAAATTCTCCTCCCATTTCCTGCGGTAGAGTGCCTTTCCATCCTGGTCGTGATTGCCGATAACGGAGAAGAGTCGCATCTCGGAAGAGCCCAATGCCTGGCGTATCTGACGCTCCAGTTTGGCATTATAGCCGCCATAATACTGTACATCATCACCCATGCTCAATCCATATACGGGAGTTCCGGCAGGAAGACTCTTGATGGTTTGCTTGATGTCTGCCATCGTCTGGGTAGTGAATCTTTCTACATCGCTTTTCTTGATAGGATTATCATCCGGAGAAGTATAGTAAGGGCTGTAGGCATTGGTAACCTGCGGGTCGCCGATGACTATCATCTTGTAACTCACCTCCTTGCCGCCGGGCAATCGGGTGAGAGTAAAGTCATATTTCTTCTTATCGTTGGAAACTGCTTGGTAGAAACAAGCCGTGCGATCGGTTTCGCTATGGGTAGGTACCTCGCAGTCGGCAGGCACGGAGTAGTAGATGAAGCGAGCCAACGAGTCTCGTTTCATCTTGTAGCGTCCCGAGGAATCAGTCTTCACACAATGGTAGCCATCGCTCACGATGACGCCAGTCACTCCCTTGCCATCGGTATCCAGCAAGGTGCCGCTGATATTGAAGTCCATCTTCTTCACCACCGGCTTCGGTTTCTGAATGGAATCCTTCATCTGTGGATGATAATGTATGTTGGACGCTATCTTGGGTCCGATGGCGGGCAGGGTAGTGATTTCCTCGTTGAGGCGCATTGTCATGCCGATTGCCACGAGTATGCAGCAAACGAGCAATATTCCACCGATGTATAGCAGTTTCCTTTTCATTCCTTTTGTATTGATATTATCGTGCAAAATTACGCATTTATTATGGGAAAACCTTAGATTATTGTTTAAAAATAACTAAATATTATCTTTGGGTAACTTACTTTTGGAGAATATTTCGTAACTTTGTACCAAATATAGTATATAAAATATAACTTCATGCTAATCTCAATATAAGTATGACTAAAAGCAGACTAATAATTTTTCCTATCTGTTGGATATTCATCATTTTTATTTCTTGTACAGAAAATAAAGCTTACAACCATGTGCTGTCTAGTGCAGATAGCATGATGAATTTAAATGATGAATCTGCCAAAATTGCTATCCAAATGCTTGATAGCATGAAGCCAAAATGGGGAGAATTATCTAAGTCGCAGAAAATGCGGTGTCAATTGCTTTATCATAAGGCAATGAATAAGGCAGACATTATGTTTACTTCTGATAGTGTTATGAAGGATGTAGTGGCTTATTATGACAAATACGGATCAGCTAACGAACGAATGCTAGCCAACTATGTTTTGGGTTGCGTATATCGGGATTTACATGAAGCCCCATTGGCTTTAGAATATTATAACAAAGCAACAGAACAAGCTGATACCACTGCCACAGATTGTGACTATAGCACGCTTTACAGGGTATATAGCCAAATGGGATTTATTTTTAGCAAACAATACTTACCTTATCAAATACTCGACGCTTTTAGCAAGGCCGAGAAGTATGCTTATCTTGCAAAAGACACATTGAATGCTATTGTAAATTATCAAAATAAAGAAAGTGCATATTATTATTTGGGAAATAAAGATTCTGTTATCGCAATTAATTTGCGTGCTGCAAGCATGTTCAAACAATATGGGAATAATTATGCAGCAGCAATTGCCATTGGCTGCAATTATAGTTATTATATAGAAAAGAAAGATACTTTAAAGGCTAAAGAGGCTTTTAAAGCATATTGCTCTACTGGGTATGATGGTAATTCTAATTATGAAGATGCCAAGGCATACGTATTGTACCAAAAAGGAACTTATTATCTGTTTACTAACCTGTTAGACTCTGCTTACTACAATCTTCAACAGAGTTTAAAGCTATGTCTATCATATAGCACTAAGGCTGCAACAACCAAAGTCTTAGCACAATATTATGCAAAGACAAATCAACCAACATTATCTATGAAGTATGCTTTATTAAGCTCAGAATATAACGATTCTGACTTAATTGAAGCTAGAAAGACCCAATTACAACAAATGCAAGCCATGTATGATTACAGTAGAAATCAAAAACAAGCAAGAGACGCAGAACAAAAAGCAGAAAGAAAAAATCTTATTATTTATACGCTAATTATAGGAAGTGTACTGATATTCTTGTCTTTGACTTATTTTTACTTAAGACAATTGAAATTAAAAAAGAAAAAAATAGCAACATCTAAAAAACTCTTTGAAGATAGCTTGCTAAAATTAAAAAATATGCAAAATGAGTTGGATTTGCTGGTAACTATAAATGACAAAAAATTAGCTGGTATTATCAAGGAGAAAGAATTAACTGTCTGTAAATTGAAAGAAGAGATAAAGGATATAATAGGAAAATTCTCAAATTCTTCTTTGTCAGAAACAGATATTTTGCTGCAAGAATCTTCTATTTACAAACGAATCAAGGATATCGAGCAACATCCTAAAGAAAAAATGAGTAAAGAAGATTGGAAGAAACTAGAAGAAACTATTGAACATCATATTCCATCTTTTATACCGATATTAAAAAAACGACTAAATGAAACAGATTATCGAATCTGTTTATTGGTCAAGTTAGGTATATCTACTTCAATGATGGCGATTTTATTAGAACTGTCTACATCTGCAATATCTGTATACAGAAAAAGAATGTTGAAGAAATTATGCAGTAAATCGGGAAAGCCAAAAGATTTTGATGACTTCGTTCGCCAAATATCTTAAAAAACAGGGGGTGTAAATTCTCTGTAAAATTTTAAATAATTTTCTCATAATAAGCCATTTATATGTGTTTGTAAAAAATGAGTAAATTTTAAAATGAAAATATTCTTGCTGGTTTTGCGAGAAATTCATACTTTTGCGGCAAGTTTAATAATTAAAATCAAAAAGTATGAAACAGTTTATAATGAACCTAATGATTTGTGGGGTGGCATTATTTTTATGCTCATCTCATACAAGAGCCGAGCCTTATACATTATCGTATAGCTTGGTTGATCCCAATCATGGAACTTACAGAGGAAGCAAATCACCCAAGCGACCTTTAGTTGTTGATTTGGTGGGGCATACATTGTCCTTGCCGAGTTTAGTGATAGGTAACACGCTCACACTCGAAAGTGATGTTGGTGAAGTCTATACCTATTATATAACAGATACAACTTTCCAAATTCCGCAAGAGTTAAGTGGGGAATATACTATAACCATCTTTGATGGTAACTGTATGTACCAAGGAATGATAGAAATATTATAAAGAATACATAATAATAACTAATCCTTAATTTACGTATGAAAAAATCAATTAAGACAAAGCTATTAGCTATAGCTACTGTGTTATTCGTCGGTTTAAGTTCATGTAGCTCAACCTCAGAAGAAAACCAAATAGGTATTTCTCAAAACAAGACAAGATACCAAGATTCAGAGTTACTTACCAACTTGCAGAATCTTAATGATAGTCTGTTATCTACATCAACACGTGCTTGGAGCAGAAAACAATTTCTGAATGTTGCATGTGCAGATATTTCGGGAGGCTTTTCAGGTGGGTATGTTGGAGCAAAAATTGGTAGCCGCATAGGACTTGCCCTCGGAAATCCTATCACAGGAGGTGCTTTTGGAGCTGTCTGTGGAGGAATTATTTGGGGAGCAGCAAGGTCTTGGATGGCAAGCCCAGACACTAGAGCAGTTGAAAAAAAATTAAAGTATGAAGATTTAGCCACCATCTGCGATGCAACCCTAGATGATGACCTAAACGTATCCTACAGTTCTATAAAAGAGGTAACTCCCATTGGAACAAAGAAAATAGAATTAGAACCAAAGATTCTCGATGACATCAAATTAGACAAAGAACAATTGTTAGTTGGTAAGTTACACAACGTCATGCTTGCCACCTTAGATGGTTCTTTAGCTGTTCAAAAGAAAGACAAAATTACAAGTGATACCCTTGTAACCCTTTTTGTTAACTCCAAAGAGTTTGAAGAAGAATATAATCAGCAAATACTGAATCATCAATCTAGCATTGACGAAAACAGCAAAGCAAGTATAGCCATAAAACTATTCGAAGATGTCTTCAGTAAATATTCTTCGGACTGTAATGACGTAAAGTTTATTATCAATAAATATATCGACATTTTAAATGACAGTCAAGAGTTAACCTCAGAAGAAAAAGACTGGATAAAGAAAGGGCTTGCAACGGCTTTATACAGCTTTAATTATTGGGATATAGTATATACTGAAAATGAGTAGAAAAAAGTTATTTTGGGGTAGTTTGCCTAATTTTGGTTTATTACTTTATGCCGTTTCGCCTATATGCCAGGCAAAAGATTGGCTATACTTTCCTGTAATTTTGGGATGTATTACCGCATTCGTCGTTGTCTGCATATACTTGTCTAGAATGAAAAAAGAACAAATATTATCATTCTTGTATGGTACAGCACAGGCAAATCTTTACATGGCAATAATTGGACTCATAGGTATCATTGTCTGTCTAGCCCTAAACGCCCAGAGTATATACTTTTGGATAGTTGTACTTGTAATAGGTTTACTTGAATGTATTTGGCCTAGAAATCCAGCTTAATTAAGAGTGTGCGTTACCCCCATAACGCACACTTTTTTTTAAAAAAGGCTAAATATTACCTTTAGGTAACTTACCTTTAGGTAATATTTCGTAACTTTGCATCAAATTACATAGGAATATGACAATATATCAATCTCCATTTCAGTTTGGTACATTAGCAACCAACGAAAACTTTATCGACCGAAAGGAAGACAGGGCTTTGCTGAAGCAATTGCTGTCCTCTCATATCAACGTGATGCTTATCTCCCCACGCCGATGGGGCAAGTCGTCGCTAGTCAAGAAAGCGATGAGTGAATTAGCTGATGAGGACAAGAGCGTGAGAGTCTGTTACATAGATGCTTTTAGCATCGGTTCAGAGGCTGAGTTCTATCGCACATTTGCCAGTCAAGTTATAGCTTGTGCTTCTTCTAAGATGGAACGATGGATGGATGATGCCAAGAAGTTTTTGACAGGTGTCATTCCGCAAGTTGTGATAAACGATCAAATCACAGACTTCATGGCTTTTGACTTGAAGTTTGTACCGCAAGAGCGAGACAAGATGACTATCCTGCAACTTCCCGAAATGCTGGCAAAGGAAAAAGGTATCAAGATTATTGTCTGCATAGACGAGTTCCAGCAACTGGCTAATCTCCCAGAATACAAGGACATGGAAGGAAAAATGCGCTCCGTATGGCAGCAGCAACAGCTCACCTCTTACTGTCTCTACGGCAGCAAGCGAAATATGATGCTCAACATCTTCAACAATGCCAACAGTCCTTTCTATCGCTTCGGACAAGTGATATTCATGCAGAAGATAGCCAAGAAACATTGGATTCCATTCATCCAACAATCGTTTGAGAAAACGGGCAAGTCTATTTCCGTTGATTTGGCAGATAGAATATGCAACACAGTATCTTGCCATTCCTGGTATCTGCAACAACTCTGCTATTTCATCTGGAGTTTCACGGCTTCAGAAGTAACCGAGGAGGTGTTTGCATTAGGCTTAAAACAGGTGCTCAACATCAATACCCCGATGTTCCAAAACGACACGGAGAACCTGAGTTCCACACAGATAGAGATGCTCAAGGCTATCGCCGATGGAGAACAACATTTCTCATCACAAGCTGTCAAGCAAATCTACAATCTCGGCAATCCTAACACAATAGTCAAGAACAAGAAGACGCTCCAAAACAAGGACATCATCGAAAAACAAAATGATGACTTTGTATTTGTAGACCCGATATATTGCATTTGGTTCAAAGGGGAATACTGTTAGGAATATCCAATTCGTCCACCACAATAAAAATCGGTCTCGACTGACGACATAAATAGATAAATAAGAAACAAAATATAAAGATATAAAAAGAATAAGATAATGGCAAACGACAATAAAGGGCTTACACCGATGATGCGACAATTCTTCGAGATGAAAGCAAAGCATCCCGAGGCATTGCTGCTTTTCCGCTGTGGCGACTTCTACGAAACTTACTGCGAAGATGCGATAGAGGCTTCCCGAATACTTGGCATCACCTTGACCCGACGTAACAACGGTGGTTCGGCTGGTGGAGCAGAGATGGCTGGATTCCCTCATCATGCTCTCGATACTTATCTGCCTAAATTGGTGCGTGCAGGTAAGCGTGTGGCGGTATGCGACCAGCTGGAAGACCCGAAGAAGAAACGACTGGAAATAAAGGGTAAGAAGGGACTGAGCCAGATGGACAAGATGGTGAAGCGCGGTATTACCGAACTCGTTACACCGGGTGTGGCGATGGGGGATAACGTGCTGAACTACAAGGAGAACAACTTCCTGGCAGCCGTACACTTCGGCAAGACCGCCTGCGGTGTGAGCTTCCTGGATATCTCGACCGGAGAGTTCCTGACCGGCGAAGGTACCTATGATTATGTTGAGAAACTGATGGGCAACTTCATGCCGAAAGAGGTGCTCTATGACCGTACCCGAAAGAATGACTTCGAGAAATATTTCGGCAGTAAATACTGTACCTTCGAACTGGATGACTGGGTTTTCACCGAACAGACAGCCCTGCAGAAACTCCTGGGACATTTCAAGACAAAATCTCTGAAAGGTTTCGGTGTAGAGCATCTCAAGAACGGCGTGATAGCCAGTGGTGCCATCATGCAGTATCTCGAGATTACCCAGCATACACAGATTAATCATATCACCGCCCTTTCACGTATCGAAGAAGATAAGTTCGTGCGTATGGATAGGTTTACTATCCGCAGTCTGGAGCTGGTTGCCCCTATGCAGGAAGACGGTTCTTCTCTCCTGAATGTCATCGACCGTACGGTAACGGCGATGGGCGGACGTATGCTCAGACGCTGGCTGGTCTTCCCATTGAAGGACGTTAAACCAATCAACGAGCGTCTCGACATCGTGGAATATTTCTTCAAGGAACCGGAATTCCGTCAGCTTCTCGATGACCAGCTGCATCGCATCAGCGACCTGGAGCGTATCATTTCCAAAGTAGCCGTGGGTAGAGTTTCGCCACGCGAAGTGGTTCAGTTGAAGAATGCACTCGAAGCCATCCTGCCTATCAAGGTGGCTTGTCAGCATGCTAAAAATGAAGCCTTGAAACGGGTAGGGGAGCAGCTGAATGTCTGCGAGACCTTGAAGGACCGCATCGCCAGAGAGATTCAGCCCGATCCGCCACAGCTTGTCAATAAGGGTGATGTGATTGCCGACGGTTTCAATGCCGAACTCGATGACCTTCGTGCCATCAGCCGTCATGGCAAGGATTATCTGCTCAAGATACAGGAGCGGGAAATAGAGAAGACGGGCATCACCAGCTTGAAGGTAGGTTATAATAACGTCTTCGGATATTATCTGGAGGTGAGAAATACCTTTAAGGACAAGGTGCCTGAGGAGTGGATTCGCAAGCAGACGCTGGCTCAGGCAGAGCGATATATTACCCAGGAACTGAAGGAATATGAGGAAAAAATTCTCGGTGCTGATGAAAAGATACTGGTATTAGAGGCACAGCTCTTCAACGAACTGATTGTTGCCATGCAGGAATATATTCCTCAGATTCAGATCAATGCCAACCTTATCGCCCGTATGGACTGTCTCTTGTCCTTCGCCAAGACATCGGATGAAAACCGCTATGTGCGTCCTGTTATCGACGATTCTGAGATTCTCGACATCAAGCAGGGTCGGCATCCAGTGATAGAAACCCAGTTGCCTTTGGGCGAACGCTATGTTCCGAACGATGTGTTGCTGGATACAGAGAAGCAGCAGGTGATGATGATTACCGGTCCTAATATGGCAGGTAAATCGGCGCTTTTGCGTCAGACGGCTCTTATAGTCTTGCTGGCTCAGGTAGGATGCTTTGTTCCGGCAGAAAGTGCGAGGGTAGGACTGGTTGACAAGATATTTACGAGAGTAGGAGCCAGCGACAATATCTCTCTGGGTGAATCAACCTTTATGGTAGAGATGACCGAGGCAGCTAATATATTAAATAATGTATCGCCGCGTTCATTGGTTCTCTTTGATGAGTTGGGAAGAGGAACTTCCACCTATGACGGTATTTCCATAGCCTGGGCTATCGTGGAGTATCTGCATGAACATAAGAGGGCACAGGCACGTACGCTCTTTGCCACTCACTATCATGAGCTCAACGAGATGGAGAAGATTTTCCCTCGCATCAAGAACTTCAATGTGAGTGTAAAGGAAGTGAACGGCAAGGTTATCTTCCTGCGTAAGTTGGAGCCGGGAGGCAGTGAGCATTCTTTCGGTATTCATGTGGCAGAGATTGCCGGAATGCCTCGCAGCATTGTAAACCGTGCCAATGTGATTCTCAAGCAGTTGGAGGAGGATAATGCAGGTGTTGGTGGTGCCGGCAAGCCTAATGTGCAGCGCATTGATGAGCCTAAGGAGGGTGTACAGCTCAGTTTCTTCCAGCTCGATGATCCTGTGTTGACGCAGATACGTGATGAAATCCTCGGTTTGGATGTCAACAATCTTACCCCGGTAGAGGCATTGAATAAGCTCAACGATATCAAGAAAATTCTGCTGGGCCGATAGGTCTTCATAGATGGCTGGCACCTGCCATCATTTAAGACCAGCGCTTGCCATCATTTAAGACCAGCCCTAGTCTTCATAGATGACCGGCTTCCGGCACTAGAGGCTGGTCATTAAGGTCAAGGTCATTAAGGGTCATTAAGGTTTTTGGAAACACAAAGTATCTATCGAATGTGAATACGAAAGTTCTTAATGACCCTTAATGACCTTGACCTTAATGACCGGATTAACCATTAGTATAGGTTAATAATCACAAAAAGTTACCTTTGGGTAACTTTTTGTATATTTACAGGTGGTAAGAATTAAATAAAGCAGGTAAAACGAATTTAATTAGAAGAATATGACAAAAATAACTAAATATACAATACTGATTTTTTTAGTAGCTTTACAAGTTGTCTTTTTAATAGAAATAATTGAAAGGGTTATTTTAAATAAATGGAGTGATATATTCTTTCCATGTATTTTTTCTTTAAATATTTGGAATGCTATCTATATATTTTACAGAAAGGCAAAATTATAAAAGGCCGCAAGTTACCAATACGAATAAAAGTTAAAAGTGCGTTCATTTAGTTTACTCAATGGTAAGAGTTGCGTATTTTCTAATAAGAATAAGTATGTAGGAAACATATATAAGAGATATACAATGGAAAAGAAAATGATAAAACAAATGATGATGGCGTTGCTTTTGGCGATGATGCCTTTTGCAGCAAGTGCACAGGAATTTTCAATAGAAGGTTCATGGGCTAATGAACCAGCAAAATTGGGTAAAAACAAAACATTAGACACAAGTGTTATGGAATGCATCTATAACTATCGTATTATAGACCATAGCATTGGAGATATGAGAGAGTATTATGCTATATTGGAAATAGGAGATACTGTTTCTAAATTTGAGAGTTATGGGTCTTATAGGCTAGATTCTGTTCTTGTTGGAAAACAACAGATGACTAATGGAGAGTTTTTTAAAACCTATAATATGTATAGACCAGACTTTAAAGAATTCTTGTTAGAAAATGCAAATACAAAACGACTGTCTTATTATGGTAAGGTATCTATAGATAGTTATACTTATCAAGAGGATATACCTCAAATTGATTGGGTATTGTCTGATAGTACAAAGATGATTTGTGGATTTTTATGCCATCAAGCAACTGCAGTTTTCCGTGGACGTAATTGGATAGCTTGGTTTTGTGATATACCGAAGAGTGTTGGCCCTTGGAAATTAAATGGCTTACCAGGACTAATTCTTGAAGCACAATCAGAAGATAAAGAGCATACTTTTACTGCCATTTCTGTCCGAAAGTCTAGTTCGCCAATAATTGTCAGAGACAAAGAATATTTCAAGACTACTCGTGAGCACTTTAATCAAGCTTTGGCTGATTATAAGTCTAATCCAACAAAGTCTTGGAAAAATTCTCCTTTGGCTCCTAAAGATATGAATGGCAAAACGATGCCTATTCCGAAGAGAAAACTTTTTTATAATCCTTTGGAAAAGGAATAGCAGCAAGGCAGTTTAATAAA
>OGNN01000178.1_pt1 | contig 50722 bp, 35 predicted proteins | sample 1573461 | NCBI WGS metagenome assembly OGNN01 (sample SAMEA2581998, study PRJEB24529) | metagenome | biome: Human gut stool | place: China | collected 2011
AAATAATTGTCAACTTACAATAGGAATAAGGAACTATGTAGTCAACTAAATATAGGAAACTACATAGGAACAAATGCACATAAGGTGGTCTGTCAGAGCACATTAAGCGGTCTGTCCGTGCCCGTCAAGTGGGAACTCAGGGACCAAGTGATGGGCATCGACAGACCAAGTTACGGGCACTCATTGCCCGTACTGCGGGCATCGAGTGCCCAAAGTATCGTACGTTTTTGGGCACTTTTTGCAGGTCGGCTTCGCTATTATGCATGATGCTTTATGAGGATTTCGTGATGCTTTTATGCTGATTTGGTGATACTACTATGCCAATTTCATGATACTTCTATCACATTTATGATACTTCGATGATACTTTTTTGTAAAATAATCAGAAAAGTATCATTCCTATATATTATTATGTATCAGATAATTACGCTGGGTTTTAACCAAAAAGATGATACTTTGGGACTTTTTTCACGAAAAAACTTTTTTCGTATGCGTATAAACTTGACGGAAAATCTAAAAAGTATCTGATATGAAACCTTATAGATTCCCCCAAAATTACGCCCCGACGTAGACTTTATTACATGGCGACGTAATCTTTCTTACGTCCCGACGCATAGATTTCTACATCACCATGTAACTTCAAGGGCGCCGGGAGAAAAAAAAACAAAAGTATAGTTTTAGAACCTGATAAATTCATCATATAAACAAATCATCCAGAGTTACCTTCCGGCGACGGTCGTAAGGCGACAATCCTGTATGATGAAACACCAGATCATCATGAAACACCTCATCAATCAAGAATGTTTTACCGACACGGCGACGACCATACACAGCCACAAACTCTGCCCTACAACTTTCGTAGTAACGCTTCAATTCTGCTATTTCCTTTTTTCTACCTATTATTTCACACATAATCATACTCAATTAGATGCCGCAAATAAACGACAAATTTCGGAAATAGCGAAAGAAAATAGCGTTTATTTCGCTACGAAACTGCATTTTTATCGTTCGTAGCGGAATAAACGCTATTTTAACTCCGTTTTAACACTTCAATTCTATACTCATAGAAAAAAAGAGCCTTTGATACTATAAGTGAAGAAGACTTCTGCCTATAGTACCAAAGGCTCGTTAGGGACTTACCCCCATTAGATAGCATACATGCTAGTCAAACAAGCAATGGCGGCAACCAGCGTGTTGCAGTTTGCCGCCATTTGTTTTACTAGAATTTCCAACCCAAAGTGACGAAGATGCCATTCCAGTTGGATATACCTGCAGTATGTGAATTCATATGTTTAAAGCCAATGCCAATGTAAGGAGAAGTTCTTGTCTTTTTACTATTGCAATACAAAGTGATTTCAGCCTGATAGGTAGTGTGCTTCCAATCAGCATTTCCAATGCTGTTGGCAACGGAAGCACGAAAATCCAAACCTTCACTTGCTTTGCTAGGATTGAAAAGCTTGACACCAACACCTCCTCCCAAATCAGTTCCTTTTGTGTATGTCTTCACTCCATCTTTATCATACAACCCTATAACTCCTTCCGCTTTGGCAAAAGCATAGAAGCGAGGGGTGAAGTTATAGCCCACATTGAAGTTAAGGCTCATTGGCGACATGCCTTTGTTCTTCGTTCCTGCTGTAAAGTTAGCTTCGAGGAGTAACTTGTCTGTTGCGGAGCAGCTAGCCTCTTTATTTTGTGCCTTTATTGGCATAGCTAATGCCATGAAAACGATGCCGAGAAATATATTTTTTACCATAATTATAAACTATAGTTTAATATCCACTTTTTCATATTTCTTTGGTTGAAGTTTCCAAAGCTTTTTGCTTGCATTTCCAACAATGACTCCATTTCTCAAGTTTCTTTTAATATTACCAGGAAGTTGAGTGTTCTCTACCATTTCGAGAATTTTGCTAGTATAACTATTGGCATCTACTGCATCAATGTTTGTTATGCCCTTCAGAAACTCACAAATAACCTTAATTTCATTACTTTGACTTGGATAGCAATCAACCAAATGCTTTTCGTAAGAAGAAATATCATTACCTGTGAATTTCTCTTCATTGGCGACAAACTCCTGATAGGTTTTATTCAACTGAACAGAATCCTTGTCTGTGAAAGTCGTATTTTGAGGAATTTCATTTTTAACCTCATCCAATAAAAGCACAGGCATATCATGTATTGATATTAGCTTATTACTATTTTTAAGATTAACAAGTGCTTTGTTATGAAAATAGCCTATGCTGTCTTCTGAATTAGACGCGCTTCCGTTTGTTGAAGATGGAACCAAACCATCCAAATCCGTATCCATTTCATACCTAAAATCTATTTTCTTTTCGGCAAAAGCTCTAGTGGAATTCTCCAAAGCTGCACCTCCGGAACAGGCTGCTGCACCAACAACAGCACCAGCTGGTCCTCCCCAAAGGTTACCAAACAAGCCACCTACAGCATCTGCGCAAATAACTTTCCAAAGGCGACTAAAAAAGCCTCTGGTTACTTGGTGATTAATACCAAGCGAATCGTTGAATGTGGAGATTTGGTCTTGTAATGCTACAAAATTAGCAACGTTTGCATTCTCTTCTACCACATTATTACTTGTTGTAATAATACCAGCCTGTTCATTAGAACAAGAAGTAAAAACAGCTGCTATAACAGCTACCAAAATAACGATGATTTTTTTCATACCTTTTATTATTTTAAGTTGATATTAAAATTCTCCAATATATGTTATACCATCTATTGTGATGGTTATAGTTGATGCATCCTCTAGGATTTCATGCGGAATCTCAAATGAAACAATTGATGATGAGACGCAACTACTTATATTATAAGTAAGGTTCGTCTCGTCATTATTTAGCGATAAATTGATACAAGAACCAATTGAAACGGAGCTAATATAAATATAGTTACCATCAGTTTCTACGATTGGACACCAGTTTTTTAATGGAGCATGACGAATATGTCCATGTGTCGCTTTTATATCAATTGATGACTTGCGAACAGGAACTTGGACAACCCCATCTGCTTTTGCAATAAATGTTAGCATTGCAAAAAACACCATAAATAGTAATTTTTTCATAACTTTATATTTGAATTTATAATTTTCCGTTTGCAAAAGTATGAAAAATATTAATTATGTCCAAGTAAAGGGGTGTACAATGAGTGTACAAAAGCATTTATCCTCTGTGTACACGAATGCGCACAGAGGATAAACAGTTGATATATAGCTCTTTACAATGTTCTTATTATGTTATCCCAATCAGATGGGGTTCCTTTAGACTTGAATGCTTTCATATACATTCTACGTCTAGAAGCTGTTATCGCCTCTTTGGATAAGTTCATAAAATGCGCAATATTAGTGGGACTTATCCCTATCTTTATTAGCAAACAAATACGATATTCTTGCAAATTAACGTCATAAAACGCATTAAGGTTCTTATCAAAATCCCAATAAACAGCATTGACAAGTTTACGCAGTTCTTCCCATTTTTCTTCAGATAGTTTATATTTATTATTTTCTATTGAAACTTTTATGTATTTATATATGTCTGAACATTTGATACTATTTGTTTCCTTTTCAATCTTATCTGTTGCTTTTTTCTCTTCCTTCCTTTGCAAATTCTTGTATTTATCCAGTTTTAATTCCAGAATTTTTTGTTGCTGATAAGTACTTATATTTTTTAATTTTAAGTAGAAAACAATAAGTATAGCTATCGCAATAACCATAATAAGACCAACCATTTCTGTCAAATTGATAGAACGCAAGTATTTGTTCTCGTTCTCTTTTAATTCATAATTGTATAATTGTTCAGCTTTCTTTATTGCAGTAGCATTATTTTCTTTAATAATTGAGTCGGTATATTCTTTATAATTTGTGATAAGATTTGCAATTTCTTTTTCTTTTAAAGCCTTTGATCTTGCTAATATAATGTTGCCAATTGTATTTTGTTTTGCAAAAACATTACCATATTTTAGAATGTTTTCTTGACAAAAAACGATTTTGGAGGAATCTTTTAACTGACTATATACTGTTAATGCAGTAACTAACATTCCACTTTTATCTGGAATGTCTTCCATATGATTTATATAAAGCTCGACATGGTTAAGAGCTTCTTTCCATTTTCCTTTTTCTATGTAAATACATGCTAGTTGGTGATGGAATTCTTTCAACATTTTATTTTCTTTTGTAGAATATGCTATTTTTAGACCCTTTCGAAAATATGCTTCTGCATTTGAAATTTGATTATTAAGATAATACACTTCCCCTATATCTCTTAGATCATATAGCATATTTCTGGTATTGCCACTTAAAGAGTCTGCTTTCCATGCTAGATGGAGAGCAGACAATGCTTCTTGGTTCAAATCGGCATAGCGATATACATTTGCCATTTGGCAATAGATGTCCCCTTGCAAAGCATAATTGTCCTTGGCGACATTTTCGCTTGCTTTCTGATAAAACTTAAGCGCCTCTGGTTTGTCTCCAATCTCATAATATACTCTTCCTGCATAGAAATAGGCTTCAGCAAGCAAATCCTTATCGTTTGCTTGCTGGAAGTAAGATACTAAAGAGTCAACATGTGCTTGCTGATGTTTGATAGGTCGATATGCCTTATCATCAGCTTTCAATCTTAAAAGCTGCTCATATTTTTGGTTAGCAAAAGACATTGTAGGATTAGCTTGTTGCACACTATCAAGCATGGCTTCTCCTCTCTCATAATCAGAGGATAGAATCTTGTCGATTGCTCTCAACGATAGAGAGAATGACTCTTGGCAACCACAAAGTAATACCAAGAAGGAGATGAGTGAAATCATCTGTACTATCTTTTGCTTCATCTTATCTTTTTTCATTTTATGTGTTTTGACCTTGTTTTCGCTGCAAAGATACTGATATTTAGCTAAATAACTAAGTAATCAATGTAAAAACTGCACTAAATTGTATATTTTTAACGGCTTAAACTGCAGTAATCAGCATCGCTGAATTCAACAAGCAAGTGCAAAATTACTAAATGTTATTGTAAAAGCACTCCTTTGGTTTTGAGATATTCAATTTCTTTCTTGGTCTCTCATTTTTTTATCATAATGCTTGTTTTATTCGGATTTTCTTTGTAACTTAGCAGCGCAAAATGTAAAGCATGTAGGAATATGGCAAAAATAGTAAATTTCTATCCTGTAGGAATACAGACTTTCTCGAATATCAGAGAGGGCAATTATCTCTATGTAGATAAGACCCAATACATCATGGATTTCCGAGAGAAAAAGATGAAGTATGTCTTTCTGAGTCGTCCAAGACGATTCGGAAAGTCGCTCTTTGCCTCTACCCTCCAGGCCTATTTCGAGGGAAGAAAGGAACTTTTCGAGGGATTGTCAATTGCTGATTATGAGAAGGATTGGGTGAAGCATCCTGTGCTCCACTTCGACCTGAGCGGTGCCAAGCACTTTGATGCTGAAGCCTTGAACAGTTATCTGAATCTGCAGCTTTTGCCCTACGAAGAGCTTTATGGTAAGGGAGAAGGTGAAAACTATCCTAATGAAAGGCTGGATGGTATCGTAAAGCGAGCTTACAAGCAGACGGGCGAAAAGGCTGTTGTCATCATCGACGAATATGATGCCCCATTGCTGGATGTGGTACATGAAAAGGAGAACCTGCAGCCGCTCCGTCGCATCATGCAGAACTTCTACAGTCCCCTGAAAAAGCTCGACCCATACCTGGAATTCACCTTCATCACCGGCATCACCAAGTTTTCGCAGCTCAGCATCTTCAGCGAACTCAACAACCTCGACAATATCAGTCTGTTCGACCAGTATTCAGCCATCTGCGGTATCAGCAAGACTGAGCTGACCACGCAGATGAAACCAGATATTGAGGCTATGGGAGAAGCCCTTGGCATGTCGTATGAAGAATGCCTGGCAGAACTGACGCAATTCTACGACGGTTATCATTTCAGCGAGAAATCAGAAGATATTTTCAATCCGTTCAGTCTGGTAAAGGCATTGAATGCACGCAAGATTGCTCCTTACTGGTTTGGTTCCGGTACTCCATCCTTCCTCTTGAAACTTTTGGATAAGTATCATGTCAATCTTTCTACTTTAGAGAGTCAAGAGACAGTATTGAGTTCCTTCGACCAATCTACAGAGGAAATGACGGATGCCTTGCCATTGCTTTACCAGAGCGGCTATCTGACCATCAAGAAATATGAACCGATGTTTCAGGAATATACGCTGGGCATTCCAAACCGGGAAGTTCGTAATGGATTGCTCAATTCATTGATTCCCCATTATGTGAATCCTCGCCGTTCTGACAACAATGCCTTCCTCCTGGGATTCTGCAAGGCGGTTTATAGAAATGACATCGAGGCAGCACTGGAGCACATGCGCACCTATATGGCTACGATCCCATACGATCTGGAGAATCATAGCGAGAAGCATTATCAGACCATCTTCTATCTGATGTTCAGCTTCCTCAACATCTATATCCGCACAGAGGTAAAGAGCGCCATCGGCAGGGCTGATGCCGTGATGCACATGCCAGATACGATATACGTCTTCGAACTGAAGGTTGACAAGAGTGCCGATGAGGCTTTGGCACAGATAGACGAAAAGGGCTATATGCTGCCATATCATTCTGAAGGTAAGCGACTGGTTAAAATAGGTATCAGTTTTGACAGCACCCAGCGTACTATCAGCGATTGGATTATCAAAGAAGAATAAAGAAGAAAAAAACTTTTATTACCAATAAAAAAGTTCTTATCCTTAGTAGAAAGTTATGTTCAAAGACTCCGAACTTAAGTTCAAAGGCTTTGAACATACATTCAAAGGCTTTGAATACACATTCAAAAGCTATGAACATAACTTTCTACTAAGGATAAGAACTTTTTTTATTCCAATGTCAGCCATCCATCATTAGTCCAGCGGATTCTCTTCTGAACCAAGATGCTAGCGCCATTCTTGGCGATACTGTAACCATGGCAGAAGAAGAAATCACCATCAGGGAAAGAGTAGGCAGAGCAATGACCCATCGCCTCATATTCCTTCTTGTCACCTTCCAGCAGCAGGGTACCACCGCCCTCTCGCATATCCTTACCCGTCTTGTCCAGATAAGGACCGGAAACCTTCTTGCTTCTGCCTACGGCAACACGATAGGTACTCTTCATTCCCTGGCAGCAGTAATCCCAACTGACGAAGAGATAGTAATAACCACCATGCTTCATGATGAATGGAGCCTCGATGGCATTGGTGCCGGCATCCTTGGAAGTAGGATTGGTAGGCACATCAATCTGATTGAGTGCATAACGGCGGGCAATGGTCTGAGGCTTGGCGCCCTTCTTCACATGCATCGTCTTCTTGTCCAGCGGAATGAGCTGGATGCCATCCCAGAAAGAACCCCAGGTAAGCCAAGGCTTGCCCTTCTCATCTATCACGAAATTAGGATCGATGGCATTCCAATTCACTTTTCCACCCTTTGAGACAATGAGACAACCCTCGTCTTTCCAACCATCGGTATCGGCTAAAGAAACATTGCTGAGCAATCCGATGGCAGAGGTGTTCTTGCCGAAGGTAGAACAGGAATAAGCCATATACCACTTGTTCTTATACTTGATGACATCAGGTGCCCAGGTATGACTCTCATAACCCGGCACACTATCATGGGTCCAGGCTGGGAAAGCACCACGCGCCTCGTCTTTCAACACACCCTGCGGATTCAAGGTCCAATGCTTGCGGTCGGTAGAAGTCATCTGCGCAATGCCATGACCCGTGCAGTAGAGATAGTACTTGCCGTTCTCATAAGCCATCACGGGGTCGTGAACCATCGGAGTATCTACCACGACAGGCTCCTGAGGAGCATTCTGTGCCATCATCTGGCAACCGCCTTTTATAGCAGGAGCAGCAATCATCATTGCTGCTCCCAATAGTATTTTAGATAAATTCATCTTCTTTGTATTATACCTTATTATAATATATAAGAGAATTACTTGTTCACAAACTTTCTTCCATTTACTATCACTACACCCTTGTAGTTCTTGTCTACCTGCTGACCTGCAAGATTGTACCACTTGCCGTCATTCTGCTTCTTCTGGATGATAACCGGTGCTGCGATACCTGTATCTACAAGACTAGAGCCATCGATGTAAGAGCCCTCGTTTACGAAGAACAGGTTAATCAGGCTAGGCTTGCTGGCAATGGTGGTTGAAAACGAGTAGTTATATACCTTCTTGCTGGTAGTTGTGATTGTAGCAGTCATCTTGAAGGCTCCATTAGCGGCATACTCCACGGTCATGTCAACCAAAGACCCGTTCATATCATTCTTGAAGGTATCCCAAACATAATTGCTTACACACCCAGTGTTAGAATTTGTGGTATTGTTCCAATTATCACAACGGATACCGAAATACTCGGTATAGCCTGTCACACCATGTGTCTTGTTGGCACCATACAAAGCCCAGTTGCACCAGTTGTTTGTAGCATTACTATAGTTATAGAACTTAAACTGAGCCTTCTTACCAGCCTGCAACTTATAATCTGCCGAGAAGTTGGTCCACCAAGCAGAAGTTGTATTCTTCTGTGCTGAAACAGGATAGTAAACCGGAGTTGTTTCCTCAGCCTCAGCATCGATATTCAGGGAATAATCCTTCACATACTCATACTCATCCTTGCTGATGGTCATGGTCATAGTTACCTTGCCTTTGCCCTTCACCTTGCCGTCGTCGGTCAGGATAGAGGTATCGCTCGACGTCCATGAAATGTTAGCACCCATCTTACCCTGTGTAGGCAAAGAAGGAGCCGCATTCAGTGTGGCACCATCAGAGAATGGCAATGTCATCTTGCTGAGGGTGTACTTGATGGCAGCCTTGGCATCTGCCTTCACAGCCCAAACCTCCTGCTGATAGGTGAAGTTGTTCTGTCCCATAGTCAGACTACCGCTTGATGAAGAGAGAGCAGAAATGGCGATGGCTGGGATATTGGTATAGTCGATGGTCTGCTTAACCAGTACGCCACGATATACGACATCATTGATAGTCAGATGGATGTAATCAGTACCTGCAATACGCTTCCAGGTTCCCTTCTCGGCACCAGTGATGGTTCCATCGGCATTGAGAGTGATGTTCACAGGAGTCTCGAAAGCCTTTGCCTTGGTGTTCTGACCATACTGATGACGCATGAACTGATAGTCGCCTGCAATGTCAGCATCTGCGATAGATGCCTTGGAAGCAATAGCTGCATCGGTGATGGTCTCGCCGTCAAACTCGAATGGAGCTGCCATCAACCAACCCTCGTCATTGAGGAAGAGCTGATGAACACGAACCTGATGACCCTCGCCACCATTACTGAAACGGGTATGATAAACCACGAAAGCACGGTTTTGCTTATCTACAAACGCTGAGTTATGCCCCTGTGCAATCTCAGCACCGCTCATCGCATCCCACTGATAACCGCCAAAGAGCAATACGCCACGGTTGTCGGCTGTGGTAGCACTATAGTTCATCTTATAACTCTTGAAGAGTGCCGATGTGCCATAGCAATCTACGTAAGGTCCATCTGGATTCTCTGAACGGAAGATGCGCATCTGGTAACCGCCATCGCTTTTCAAGCCACCATAGCTCATGAAGAGGAAGTAGTACTTGCCAATCTTCTGAATATAGCTAGCCTCGCCTGATACGTAATATCCACCCGCAATCTTCTTACCGAAGTAAGGATCGCTGGTACAGTTGGCACTGGCAGCACCCGGAGTAGTGGTCTTGTCATTCACCTCGTAAGGGAAGGTATAGGTATAGTCGCGGAGACCGTTGGTCTTATCCAACTTAATCATAAAGATACCGCCCGACCATGAGCCATAACTCATCCAGAGGTTGTCGTTGTCATCATAGAAGACGCATGGGTCGATACAGTTTGGCCAATAAGTTCCCCAACTCTTGCCCACCTTATAACGGGAAGGAAGAGCGGTTTCGCCGGTGGCGATGGCAAAGTCGGTATGCTTCCAGTCATCCGCAGCAGCGTATGAGTTATGAGCGTATGAGCCCTGGAAACCGGAGAATACTACAGGTCCCTGATAAGTCCAAGGTCCTTCGATATTATCTGAAACAAAGCATACGATGGAAGAGCACCAATGGTCTCCATTCAGACTCATATACATACACCATTTCTTCATGGTCTTGTTGTATACGATGTCTGGTGCCCACTGATTGCCCTGCACATTATAGCCTTTATACTGCCAGCCGTGGGCATTGAAGTTGCCGAACTTCACCTTCTCGCCCTTACAGTTCTTCACTTCGGTGACAACATGCGACTGATAGGCAATGGAATAATTAACCAATGTGCCCTGCTTGTTGGCAAAGAGACTGTTCACATTGCCGGCAGCTTCCTCGCCCGCCTTGAACGAAGTCCATTCCTGGTAGTTGCTTGCCGCAGTGGTCTTGCCCCTACCCAGATGAGAACCATATATATAATAGGTCGGCGAGTTAGGGTTGGTGATGTCATCCACCACGATAGAAGGGTCGTGACAGGTGACACGCTTATTATATGCTCTCGTCGTATAAGCATTCGTCAGGTCGTTGTCGCTGACCTGTGTCTGGGCAGTAGCACCGATGGCAGCAAGCCCCAACATAGAGAGTAATAATTTCTTCATAACTTGATTGAGTTAAATTATTGATTTGTAAAAAGAAAACCAAGACTTCTGATATGATGCAAAAAGGCAGACCTATGTGGAAATGTATTTTCACATAGGCCATGCCTTATCATACTACTTCAAAAATCTCTTATCTGCGATGAGCACGTGTATAGTGCTTGCGGGCAGCAAATGATGAATTTGCGAAAGGAAGGTCGAATACGAGATGAGCCTTCTCTATAGTGAGCTTGAACGCCAGATCATTAGGATCGATGGTATTGATGCCATTGTATGTCTGAGTGTAAATTACACCATTACTACCAATCATGCTAGCCTTGATATTGGCTGTACCATCACCCACGTTGGTTACTGAAAGCTGAACCTTGGCACCATCCATGGCTGTAAGCCAAGCACCCCAGTCTTCCCATGAGCAGGCATGAGTACATGCTTCATATCCTGTACCCCAACCGTAGTTGTCGGCACGAACTGCAGCATACTCCTTGTCGTTTGCCTTGTTGACAAGAACTGCTACGAAGTTATGCCAGTTGGAACCACCAGCTGTGTAGTTGACGAACTGAGTAGAAACTGTCTTACCTGCAGGAACATCAAACACATTAGAGAGAGCTCCGAAGAAAGCAGAAGTATTGTCCTCATTACCGATGACGGTATCAAACTCCAGGTGAGCTTTCTCAAGAGAGAGCTTGACGAAGAAGTCGTTAGGATCTACGCCAGAGATTCCAGTGTAGCCCATGTGATACTGATGTCCATTGGCTGCCAGGATATCGTACTTGATATCAACAGTGCCATCACCATTGTTGGTTGTATAGAGAGTTACCTTGGCGCCATCCATGTCTGCGAGCCATGTAGCCCAGTTATCAGGAGCACCGAAAGGAGTTGCCTTGCCGTCATAAGCAGCACCCCAACCGTAGCAGTCGGCACGGGTAACACCGTATTCTGTTCCAGCACCGTTTACCATTACAACGAGAAAGTTTTCCCAGTTATTACCACCATTGGTATAGTTGGTAAACTGCATCACCTGAGTCTCATGAGGAGCTACCTTTACTGGATCTGACAGAACACCGAAGAATGGAGTTGAGTTGTCGGCAGCACCCAGGCTGTTGAACATCTTGTCAACAACGCTGAACTGAGCCTGACCTGCGATAGGAGTACTGCAGTTCTCGTTCTTGAATGTCTTGTTGTAGATAGCAACGAGTGTCTTCACACCAACCTGATCCATGTTAGGAACAGCCACAAATCCGAGTTCGGCAGCAGGAACCTCCTTGGTAATACCAGTCTCGAATGTGATGGTAGCAGAAACGTTGGCCATTGCATCCTCAAGAGATGTACCTACCATTACCTTCTTAGGAACAGAGTGCAACTCCATAGAAAGAGGCTGCTTATCCTCTGCAGAAGTGAAACCACCGATTGGCTCGAGGTTAGACTGGAGGAAGTTGATGTAAGAACCTTCCGGTACAAGGAATGCACGGATATTGGTATCGCTTGCATCAGGATTGAGATTTGGGAGAGGGGTAGCCTGCTTGTATGTCTTGGTTACAGTTCCGTTGGTAATCTTGACGCTGAAGGCATTAGGATCAGAACGGTCAACAGTAAGAACCACTGTACCACCGAGCTTCTGTACGCCTTCATCGGTATCTTTTTCAAAAGTAAGATCACTTACTATACCACTTCTATCAATATAATCACCCCACTCAGAGTTACCGCTAGGCTGATTATCGAAACGGATAGCTCCATACTCCTTATAGTTAGCGCCACCACGATCATCATCACTAGCAAGGATGAGAGCGAAGTTCTTGTAGGTATTAGGAGCCGATGGGTTGATGTTCAGATTGAACACGGCATTCCAGGTCTTGCCATCAGGAATTACATAGTACTTGGAGAAGGCTGCCCAGAAACCAGTAGAGTAGTCAGTAGCACCAATGGTGTAAACATCCTCCTCACCTTCTGGCAATGCATTATCATTGCCCTTAGCAGCATTGATGGAGTCTATCTTTTCTGAAATCCAATCAGGAGAGTTAACACTGAACATGTCACTTCCCTCGCATCCAGTCATCGCTGTCAATGCCATTGCTGCTACGCAGAAGACAGATGCTAATTTATTTAGGTGTTTCATATTATATTCTATATTATAAATATGTGAATTGTTTAGTTTTATCTCATGAGGCAGGTAATCCTGCCCCTTGAGATAATGAATATTGTTACTTGCTCAAGTCTACTACTGGATGAACTGTCCAACCTCTTCCGAAGAAATCAGATGAGTTATCCGTATTCGTATTAGCTGAGTTGCCTACCAGGTTAGGGTTATCATTCAACAAGCCCTGATAGATAGGCAGGAACTCATGACCTGGTACGTATGTATCGTAAGAGCTCTTCACCTCTGAATCAACACCTACCAAAGAGTAGCTTACCGGCTCCTTTGCCTTGTATGGAGAACGACGGAAGGTTCCGTGCTCCTTCAACTGAGCCAAACGACCCTGATCATAGAAGAATCCCCAACGGATCAGGTCGTAACCACGACCGTACTCGCAACCGAACTCCTTAGGACGCTCTACATTGGCAATCTGCTCGAAGAGCTTATCCTTGCTATTGAAGTCTGAAAGCTTCAAGTCCTTCAGACTGGCACGCTCACGAACCTGATTGATCCAGTCGATAGCCTGCTGTGTAGGACCATTTACCTCGTTCTCGCACTCTGCTGCACGAAGCAATACATCTGAGTAACGCATCATACGGAGGTTGATACCGCAATGAAGACCTGTAGTTACCTTGTCATAAAGGTTGGTACGGAAATTAGTCCACTTAGCGATAGGGAGACCACCATAGTTATTGTTGGTGATGATGGTATCATTAGGAGTCATTTCACTCTTGTAAGCTACATTGCCATTCTCGAAACCAATCCAGTCAGACTCGTAGGTACCGATAGTCCAGTAGAGACGTGGATCGAGCTTACCATCCTTGGTACGCTCCTGCTTGAAGAGGTTGTACAACCATGGAGAAGCTGAGAGGTCTGCCCATCCACCGAATCTACCTGGAGCGAAGTTAGACTCAACGGCATGACCCTGTGTAGCGTTAGGACTGGTATTGACTGGAGTCCACTCATCATCCACACCCTGTGAACCGTAGTCGAGATACTGAATCTCGAAGAGGCTCTCGTCATTGTTCTCGTAAGCAGAACCCTCACGGAAGTTGTCGCCATAGTTAGCCACCAGCTTGTAAGAGCCATACTTCTTGTTCATGATGTCCTTGAGTACGGTGAGTGCTTCGCTGTACTTATGACGCTGCATCAGAGTGCGGGCATAGTAACCGGCAGCAGCACCGCAGGTAGCACGACCCTTAGCCCACTGACCACCTGCATCGCGAGATGGGAGGAGAGTCATCGCCTCTGCGAAATCCTTCTCTACCTGATCGAGCACATCATCGTAGGTACTGTTCTTGCCATAGAGACCATCCAGAGAAGAATAGTTGGCATAATCAGTAATCAAAGTAGGATTCTGATAGTATCCTGCCAATGTATAGTAAGAATAACCACGAAGGAAGAGAGCCTGTCCCTTGATTCGCTTCATGCTTTCGCTGAGCGAAGCATCATCACCTGTGGTACGTGAAAGGATGAAGTTACATACATTAATAGTATAGTAAGCTTCACGCCAAGGCCACATGGAGATTTCATCTGTCACCGGGTCGTTCATGTCATCGAAAGGCATGTACCACACCTGTGATGAGTTCCATACCTCATCGCCACGTGTTACATCGATGGTATAACCCACACGTGCCGAAGAACCTTCCATACGAATATGGTTGTATGCTGCAATAACGCACTCTTCCAGATCATCAGCATTGAAACCGAAGGTTCCGGTGGTCTGCTGGTTTGGATTTGTTACCTCCAACTTGTCCTCACATGATGTAGTAGCCATTGCACCGAGGCCAAGGAAGAGAGCTAATGATAATTTATATAGTTTCATATCAAATGTTCTTTTAAATAATGATTCTTATACTTGTCTATTCTCATTATTAGAATGTGAAGTGGAGACCACACATGAATGTTCTTGCACTTGGGAAAGAGCAGAAGTTGTAACCTGGGGTAAAGGTACCGCCAGCATAGTCTACATTATATCCATGATAGCCTGTGAAGGTGTAGAGGTTCTGTGCTGATACATAGAGACGTACACCATTTACATATCCACCAAACCACTTGTCTGGGAAGTTGTAGCCCAATTCTACGTTGGCTATCTTCCAGTAAGCAGCATTCTGAATCTTGCGAGAGCTGAAGAGGTCGTTCCATGCCAAGGTAGCGTTGTTGGCTGCATAGGTGCGTGGAACACTAGAGAGGTAGGTAGAACCATCCTCTGACCAGCGGTTGGCATCCAGCATTCCTACTTCCTTGTTGCCATAGCCGTAGCAAGAGTTCAAACTGTTATAGATATCATCTGATACGTGATAATTCAATACTCCGTATGTAGAGATGTTGAGGTCGAAACCCTTATACTCCAAGTGAGTGCTCAAACCGAAGTTTACCTTTGGAAGACCACTGCCCAATACGGTCTGGTCGTAAGCATCGATTACGCCATCAGGAGTTCCGTCAGGACCTGAGATATCCTCATAGAGGCAGTCACCGACATTGGCACCCTGCTGAACTGCATTGTTGTCCAAATCTTCCTGAGTACGGGCGATTCCCTTGTAAACCCAACCGTAGAACTGACCTATCTCCTGACCTACGTAAGTTGCGTATGCACCAGAAATGTATGAATCCTTACCGATACCCAGAGAGGTTACCTTGTTCTTCAGGGTACTTACGTTGGCGCTGATATCATACTTGAGGGCATGATCGCGGTTGCGGTAGGTAGCGCTGAACTCGAAACCACTGTTCTCCATAGAGGCAGCGTTCATGGTTACAGAGGTGTTGGATACACCGGTCTGTGCTGGCACAGGAACTGAGTAAAGCAGGTCTTCTGACTTGTTCTTATACCACTCGGCAGTGAACTCCAAACGGTTGTTGAACATAGCCAGGTCGATACCCACGTTGGTGGTCTTCTTCTTCTCCCAGGCGATATCGTTGTTCACGAAGGTAGAAACGGCAGAACCGGTTACAGGACTGTTGCCGAAGCTGTAAGTCATGTTGTTACGGTTCATGGTAGCCATGTACTGGTACTCACCAATGTTCTCGTTACCGAGCTCACCGTAGCTGGCACGAATCTTGAACATGTTAACGATGTCGCGGCTGATAGGGAAGAACTTCTCCTTATCGAAACGCCAACCTAAAGATACAGATGGGAAGGTTGCCCAACGGATGTTCTTGCTCAGACGAGAGCTACCGTCACGACGAACCACTGCAGAAAGCAAGTACTTCTCATCATAGTTGTAGTTCAAACGACCTACGTAAGAAGCCAGGCTGTGCTTGAACTCGTATGACTCAGAGTAAGTGTTCTTGGCATTCTGAAGCTGGAGGAAGTATGGCTCAGTGAAGTTGATACCCCAACCAGTCAGGAGGTTGGTATTCTCTTCCTCGTAAGTCATACCGGCGAGCAGGTTGATGTTGTGCTTGCCAATCTTTCCATCGTATGTAATGGTATTCTCAACCAGGGCATCGCTGTAGTTGCGTGAACCCTTGGTGAGGCGCTCATTCTCCTTGGCGAGATATACACGGTTGCTCTGAATCCAGGAAGGAATCCAGGTCTTATCCTTAGCCTCTGTCTTGCTGTAAGAGAGGTTTACATTATAGTGAAGACCATGGTTCTTGCTCTTGATGCCTACCATACCCAACAGGTCAACATCAGCAGAAGCTGTACCTACGAAGCGGTCAACCAATGTATTGCGCTGCAACATATTGTTAACCAACAATGGGTTAGAAGCAGAGATATCACCATGTACGCCATCATAGTAAACACCATAACCGTAAGCATCGTAGCGATAACCGTTGGCTGCACCCACCTTGTCATCGAGAACCCATGTTGAGTTATCGTAAGCCTTGATGGTAGGCTGCATCAGAAGTGTACCACGGAGCACGTTGGTTACATCACCATAAAGACCCTGGACATACTCTGAGGCATTGGAAAGACCCATGTTGTCCTGGTTAGAGTGAGAATAAACCATGCTGGTGCGGAACTTCACGAACTTGGTGTCCATGGTGTTGTTGACACGGGCAGTATAACGCTCATAGTTAGGGCCTGCACCTTCCAAGGTACCCTTCTGGTTATAGTAGTCGAGAGATACATTATAAGTACTGTGAGAGCTACCACCGCTGAGGGCTACGTTGTGGTTCTGGCGGATACCGGTCTTGAATACCTCGTCAAACCAATCTGTGTTGGTTTCGTCCTGGAAATGATACATTCCATCCTCGCCCATCTTGTAACCGCCAGGCAGAGGAGTGTTGGAATTCTTGCAAGCCTGACCCAGGTAGTTACTATACTGGTCGGCGTTCATCACGTCATATACATCGCTAGGAATCTGGTCAACACCGAAGTAACCAGAGTAGTTCACCTTCAGAGGCTGGTCTTTCTTACCATTCTTGGTAGTGATGATAACGACACCATTCGCTGCACGGGAACCGTAGATGGCACCCGCAGAAGCATCCTTCAGAATCTGGATGGTCTCGATATCATTAGGAGAGAAGTCACGGATAGTAGTACCCATTGGCACACCGTCGATGACATAAAGAGGAGCTGTGCTACCGAAAGAACCGATACCACGAATTCTCACACTAGGATCTGCACCAGGCTGACCGTCTGATGTAATCTGTACACCGGCAACCTTACCCTCAAGCATGGTAGAGATGTTGGAATTAGATACCTTCTTCATCTCCTCAGCATTGACGATAGATACGGAACCGGTAAGGTCTGCCTTCTTCTGTGTACCATAACCTACTACTACCACCTGGTCGAGTACATGGTCATCAGAAGAGAGCTGGATAGCATCAATAATGGCACGACCGCGTACTGCAATCTCACGCTCCTTGTAGCCAAGATAGCTTACCAAAAGAGTGGCGTTCGCCTTCACACGGATTTCAAAATTACCATCCAAGTCGGTAACTGCACCTGTCTTGGCATCCTTAGTCTTGACTGTTGCACCAATCAGAGGTTCACCCTGATCATCTACAACTTGTCCCTTGACTGTGATCACCTGGTCCTGTGCAACAGCAGCCATTGCGGGCATTGGGGCAACAAAAGAAGCGCCACCAACAGCACCAAGGCATAGCATCATAGAGAATAATTGTTTCCTCATTGCTTATCAATTTTTAGGTTTGTATTTTTGTTTATTCTAATTTCTATAGTTTGTAGTTGCTTTCGTCCGTTTACTCATTTTAGAGGTTACGGATGGAAGTAAGTAGCGCAGGGCAAAGCCATACGCATCGCTAATTTTCGGTGGCAAAAGTACAATTAATCACAATAGATGAGGTGGACAAATGAAAAATATAGGTGGACAAAACGCATAAACGGCTTGTTTTTAGTAGTTTTACGTACTTATCCACCCTCTGTGTTCCCACACATACAAAAATAGGAATCACTTGACCTATATCAAGCAATTCCTATTTTCTGGGATTCTATTTTTAAATTTACTAATTTGATTTTTCCTCTTTATCCGGTTTCTCATCTACCATCTTCTCCACTTTTTCATCTTCCCGGGCATCCCTGAAAGATGTAGGTGAAACTCCATACTGCTTGGTAAAGCAACGGGTAAAGTACTTCGGATCATTGAAGCCCACACGATAGGCTATTTCCGTGATGTTCCGATTTGCCACATTTTCTGTAATCATCTTCTTCGCGATGTCGAGACGATAGTTGCGGATAAACTGGGCGGTAGGCTGACCAGCCTCAGCATTCAGCATCTTACTGAGCACACTGCGGTTCATCCGCATTTCATCAGCCAACTCCTGCACACCGAACTCCGAGTTATCGTAGTTCTTCTCCATCACTTCCATTACTGCATCCATAAACGGGCGCTCCTTTTCGGCTACCTGTTTTCTGTCAGCTTCAATCGACTTCTTCTGACTATCCTGATAGCGTTTCTGATTCTCCAGAATCATCTGGATGCGACTCTGTAACTTACCAGGTTCATCACTGTCCTTCAGAGCTGCCTCAATAGGACGGTAGAGTTCCTCCACTTCCCGTTCGCGCATCTTCTCCAGTCTGCTGGTATAGATATAGAGCAGGAAGGCGATGAAGGCAATCACCATCAAGGAGACAAACCACCAGCTCTTCCAGAAATATGGAGTAACTACAACTTTCACAGAGATAGTCTGCTCCTTGTCCGAATCAAAAGAAGGAATATATTTCACTTCAAACTGATAGCTACCTGCCGGCAAGGTGGAATAGCGTACACTATGCTGTCCCGGTTTGAGCTGAACCCAATCGTTCTCATAGCCCTTCATGCGATAGAGATACACACCCTGACTCTCACTGCCATAGTTCAAGGCTGAGAAGAAGAGGGTAAACGACTTGTCGCTCTCATGGATGCACAACCTTTTGGCAATGGATATATCATCGTCCAGATAATCACTGCCGGCAAACACCGGCTGGTTATCTACCAGAAGTTCGGTAAAACGCAGTCTAGCTGAGTTATGAACCGCATGGTTCACACCCGTAACCGCCATCAATCCCTCATCGGTACCCAGGTAAATCTTACCCTTGACATCACGGATGGCACCATTGAAATAGAACTGCGAACTGAGCAGTCCATCCTCACGGGAATAACTGCTGAAGGTCTCAGTCTTCGGATTGAAGATGGAGAGTCCATTATCCGTGGCTATCCATAACATACCCTGATTATCCTCAACAATACCTTTGACGGTGTTGTTGGCTAATCCATTATTCGTAGTAAAGGACTTCACAAACGTCTTTCCATCCTTATTATAATTATAGCAGTATAAGCCGTAGCCATTGCTACCCAGCCAGATCTTGCCATCCTTCGCCAGACAGAAAGAGAGAATCTTGTCTATCACCCCACTCTTCGGGTCATCCAGCTTATACGGATGGTATTCGACTGCAAAATCACCCTTTCCATGAGGGCGCGACTTGAGGTTGACCTCTACCATACCCTGCACACATCCCATCAGGAGCTTGCCATCTGGTGTAATCAGATTACCGATGCAGCCACGCACATTCAGACAACCCTTGAAAGGCTCTATCAACTGCTGACGCTTCAGGTCGAAGAAGAAGAGACCATCATTGGTTCCCAGCCACATACCATCATTGATAGGATCATACACCAGTGCTCCTGCAAAATTCAGCAAATGCTGATGACTGGCATCTACCACAAGAGGAATGATCCTGCCCGGCTGCTGGAGATTCATCACAGCAATGCCCGCACCCCAGGTGCCTATCCACAGATTCCCCCGGTTATCGGCAGCAAGCGTGGAAACACTATTGTGTGGCAAACCGGAATTTGCCATCGTATAATGGGTAAAGTTCCTGCTGCCAGGAGCCAGAGCATTGAGTCCGCCCTCTACGGTTCCTACCCACAGGGTGCCATCCGGGGCTGCATACATCGCATTCACGGCATTCGGAGAAAGACTGGCAGGATTCGCTGCATCGTGCTTGAAAAATTCCAGCTGCAACTGGAGTGGTGCCAACTTGGTGATACCACCAGTTTCGGTACCTACCCAGATCTGTCCATCCTTAGACAACAAGCTGTTCACAAAGTTGCTACTCAACGGATTCACACTGCTGCAGGCATTCCAATGCTCAATCGTACCAGTCTTGTCATCTATAATATCCACTCCACAGAGAGAACCCACCAGGAGCTTATCATCCTCTGAGATGGCAAGACTCGTTACCACTTCATGCTGGAGCGAATGATCGGTTGCAGAACAGTGGAATTCCTGCTTGGCGCTGTTAAACAAACCACGGTTAGTACCCAGCCAGATTTTTCCATGATGGAAGATGATGGCTCCAGCATATCTGAAATCGAGATTCGGGAACTGAGAAGAGATGTTCTTAGCCACCAACTGATTGTTCTTGACCGAGAATTCACTCACCACTCCATTATTGCACATCACCACCGTGCCATTGCGAAACACGTCGCAAAGACCGAGGTCAGGAGCATTGAATGGATAATCAATAAACAAGACACTATTCACCTCGCCCTTCTCATTGAAGGAGAATCGGGTTAGGAGATTGATGGATACCATCCATACATTTCCCTTGGCATCGCAATACATTCGGGTGCAAAGGTTCTTGAGTGCCTTGTTGAGCTGAGCTTCTACCTTTTCATTCTCACAAGGTGGAATGATGGGCTGCATCGTTTGGAGGTCGAGCACCTGCGGACCTTCCTCGAAGGCTATCCAAAGGCGCTTGAAATGATCTTCATACACATTGCGGCAGCTATTGCTTCGCAGACTGATGCCCGAAGAACCCAGGTTGAAGTTCATATAGTTGAACCCATCATAACGTACCAGTCCACCACCATGCGTACTGATCCATACGAAGCCGTAAGAATCCTGAAAGATGTCATCAGCAAAATTATTAGGCATTCCTGCCGCCATATTGAGATAGCTTACATTAAAGCGACTAGGAAGGCTGCCTTGCGCAAAACTGCTCAAGGTTATGAAAAGAATGCTTATTATAGAAAGAATGTATCTAATCATTAACTATTCTTTTGCTCTTTTCTGTCTTCTATCTTAACGTAAATGAAAGAACCAACAGCAATCAAAGCCAGAAATATATACATTCCTAATAATCCGTAATCCATAATTATTTTCCTTTCTTTTTTAAATTCTCTTTTCCTCGTTTTACAAAATATAACCCCATTCCAAACAAGAGTGCTGCTAACAAGATAGCCGACACCAATGTCCAAACAGAATCATCCTCTTTGCCAAACATCCTAACTAAAACATATGCTGTTATTATATACTTAGATATATCTAACATCCATTTTCCTAGTTCTTCTATCATTTTATTAAGTTTTTAAACTTCTGCTTGCAAAAGTACGAAGAAAAAATGAAACCAAAGAATTTTTATCAAGAAAAAAACGTTCCTAGAAATGTAAATTTACAACTCTAGGAACGTTCATATAGGAATATACTTGCGTTTTAAAATTCAAGTATCATAGTCTGGCGAGGACGGAGCTTCACGTTCTTGTTGATAAGAACGGTGCGGCCATTCGTTACATCCGTAGCCTTCTCTGCATTGCCGATAATCTCTGCATAGCGGGAAACATTCAGTTCATTGGCTTCCTTCTTGCCATTGATGATGGTCATCACGCTCTTTCCGTTGTACTGGCGGGCGATGACATACACACCCTTCTGAGGACAGAACTGGGTCTGCTTGCCCTTGGTAATGACCTCATTTCCCTGACGCCAATGCAACAGATTGCTGAGCCAGTTGAACATCTGGTTCTCTGACTGTGTTCTTCCTTCGGCAGTAAAGGCATTGTGCTTGTCACCAGCCCAACCGCCAGGGAAGTCCTTGCGGACATTGCCATCGGTTACGCTCTTGGTACCATTCATCAACACCTCAGTTCCGTAATAGAGCTGCGGGGTGCGGTTTACGGTCAAGAGAAGTGCCAAGGCCTGCTTCAATGCCAGAGTATCCTTGCCTTCACCCAGGAAGCGGTCGGTATCGTGGTTCTCGACGAATGCCATTACGCTCTTTGGATTAGGATAGAGATAGTCGTAGCAGAACACGTTGTAGAGACGGTTCATGCCGTTCCACCAGTCATCGGTCTCCTCGTTCTTCGCACTATTGATGCGGTCGAAGAAGGCGAAATCCATAACGGTTGGCAGATAGCTGTTCTTCTCTGACAACTTGCTGTCTTTCTGCCAGGCAGCGGTATAGGCTGGTTCGGTTACCCAGGTCTCACCCACGGTATTGAAGTGAGGATACTCTTCGCCAAGCACCTTCATCCAGTGTGCCATCGCATCACGGTCGGCGTATGGATAGGTATCCATGCGGATACCGTCGATACCTACAGTCTCTATCCACCACTCGCTGTTCTGAATGAGATATTTGATGACGTGCGGATTGCGCTGGTTCAAATCCGGCATAGATGGAACAAACCATCCATCCACGGTTTCTGTGAGATCAACCTTGCTGGCGTATGGGTCGAGTACTGGAGTCAGCTTATAACTGGTCTGCAGATACTTGTCGTTTACCTTGGCAGCACCATCCACGGTACCTATCTTCTTCTGATGCTCAGGTGTCTGATTTTCCGGAGCAAGCCATTCTGGAGCATTGAACCAATCCTTCGATGGCATATCGGCTACCCAAGGATGATCGAAACCGCAATGGTTGAAAATCATATCCATCACCACCTTCAATCCCTTCTTGTGAGCCTCAGCAGTAAGCTGCTTGTACTCTGCATTGGTTCCGAAGCGTGGATCCACACGATAGTAGTTGGTGGTGGCATAACCATGATAGGTACTGTTCTTGCCATCATTAGGACTGTCGTTCTCCAAAACCGGAGTAAACCACAGGGCAGTTACGCCCAACTGGCTGAAATAATCCAGGTGCTGGCGGATTCCCTCCAGGTCACCACCATGACGAAGACTAGGTGCCGTGCGGTCGCAGGTCTTGTCACGCATGTTCTTGAACGCATCGTTCTTCAGATTTCCATTGGCAAAACGGTCAGGCATCAGCATGTAGAGCACATCCTCGTTAGAGAAGCCGATGCGCTTGTCTCCCGCCATCTCGCGGTTCTTCAACACATACTTCACCTTCTTCGACTGCTTGCCCTGCTTGAAGTTGAGTGTCATCTCTCCAGCCTTAGCACCATCGAGGTTGAGATAAACCAGGAGATAGTTAGGAGAATCGAGGCGGGCGATGCTATCCACCTTCACACCCGGATAATCCACAGAGACATCAGCGTTCTTGATATCCTTGCCATACACCATCAGCTGGAGCGAAGCATCCTTCATGCCTACATACCAGTCAGTTGGTTCAATGCGGCTTACGTTGACCGCTGCGTTCATACTTATTGCGCTACCCATAAGCAATAATGAAGCTATTATCTTTTTCATAATTTACACCTTATTATATATATATATAGACTATTTCTGATAAAGAATCAAGGCAGACTGAGGGGCGACCTCTACTTCCTTGCCGGAGATAAAGCCCAGGCCTTCCTCGTTGATGACTCCGTTGCAGCAAGCCACGGTATAGTTGCCTTCTGGAATCTGCATCTTCTTTGCCTGCTTGTTGAAATTATAGATGACTACGATATGCTTCCAGGCATCAATTCCTTCCAGGTTCTTGAGCTGGAAACCTACGAGACAAGTCTGCTGGTTGCCATTGGCATCCTGACTAGGCAGGAACTCCAGATGCTGACGCACCTTATCGCCAGTAGAAAGGCGGAAGGCTGGATGGTTCTTGCGGAGCTGGATCAGATTCTTATAGAAGGTGAATGCCTGTGGATACTTCTGCAGATTGGTCCAGGTAAACTGGTTGATGCTGTCTGGAGAGTTGTAGCTGTTGTGAACTCCCTTCTTATCACGAAGCATCTCCTCACCGGCAAGGATGAAAGGTACCCCCTGGGAAGTGAAGACGCAGGTCTGGGCAAGCTGGTCGATGCGAAGCAACTCGGCAGTACGCATCTCCTCCGGGATATTCTTATCTGTCAGGGATGGGATACTTGCCTTCAATCTATCTACCAGACACATATCGTCGTGGCAGCTTACATAACTGATCTGCTCGGTTGGGTTGTTGGTCCAAGGCTTCTTGTCATAGTTCACCTTGGTCATATCCACCTGCGGATGAGCGATGCCACCCACGATACCGAACTTCAGACTCTCCTCCTGTCCAGGAAGACCAGCCAGGAGCGCACCCTTATGGTCATCAGAGAAAGGACCACGGAGGGCATCACGCATATCATCGCTGAAGGCACCAATACCATTCAATTGATGGGTATTCGCCTTCATGGCGAGTTTCTCCGTAGGATGAGCACAGCTGCCTGCACTCCATCCCTCACCATAGATATAGATGCTAGGATCGATGCGGTTCACCATCTCACGGATAGCCTGCATGGTCTCGATATCATGCACACCCATCAGGTCAAAACGGAAACCGTCGATATGATATTCATCTATCCAATACTTCACGCTCTCCAGCATAAACTGGCGCATCAAAGCCTTTTCTGAAGCAGTCTCGTTTCCACAGCCGGAACCGTCAGAGTACTTGCCATCCTTGGTCTTGCGATAATAATAATCAGGATAAGTACGCTGGAAGTTGCTGCCGTTAATATCGAAAGTATGGTTGTATACGGCATCGAAAATCACTCGGATGCCTGCCTTGTGAAGCGCCATCACCATCTCCTTGAACTCCTTGATGCGGGTTCCCGGAGAATACGGGTCGGTACTGTAACTGCCTTCTGGCACATTATAATTCTTTGGATCATAACCCCAGTTGAACTGTGGCTTATTGAGCTGGGTCTCATCTACTGATGCGTAATCAAATACCGGCTGGAAATGGATGGCATTGATACCGAGGTTCTTGAGATATTCGATGGCACCAGGCTCTGTAAGGGCAAGATACTTACCCTTATACTTCAAATCAGATGTTGGAGAAATGGAGAAATCACGTACGTGGAGCTCGTAAATGACGAGATCGGCTGGTGATTTCAAGGCAGGACGCACATCCTTATCCCATCCAGATGGATCGGTATCGTACAAATCAACGATGGCGCCACGATTTCCGTTCACACCTACTGCTTTGGCAAATGTTCCCGGAGTTTCACCCTTGCCGATATCAAAGGTATAGAACTTTCCCTTGAGGTCACCCTTCACGGTAGCTTCCCAACGCTCATCACCCATCTTCTTCATTTTCAGCGTCTTATAAGCCTTTCCCTTTTGTCCGTCCTTATAAAGACGGATGGTAACAGAAGACTTTCCGGCTGTAGGGGCATTGAGTACAAACATGGTTTTCTCCTTAGAATACATCATCTCATTGAATGTCTGCTGAGCACTCAATGAAGTAGGTAATATCGATGCTGTCAATGCTGCAATTATTAGTTTCTGGATTCTCATATTGTTAAGTTACTATTATACAGGACATTAACGTGAGTAAAACGTAGAATAAGTGTCCCAGATTATCTACACTCATTTTTAGCGTATTTCCGTCCAACCCGACAGTTGGACGGAAATACGGAAATTATAGACTTATTTAGCGAGCAATGAGATGGCGAAACCACCACCACGTGCTTCTTTAATCTTCAAGACATCACCCTTCTTCACAGTCTTGTGGATAATCTGGTAAGATTTAGGATTCTTCTCGTAATCGGCATTCTTGCCGTCCTGATAGATAGCGCAAGCATACTTCTTGCCCTTATCCAGGAAGTCGAGCTTTACTACGGCTGTGCGGGCTGCATCAGTCTTACCACCAACAAACCAGTTGTCGGTTCCCTTTGCCTTGCGGGCTACGGTGATATACTTAGCAGGCTCAGCCTCCAGATACTTGGAGTCATCCCAGTCGCAAGCTACATCACGGATAAACTGGAAGGCATCATCATACTTCTCATAATGCTCTGGAAGATCGGCTGCCATCTGCAAAGGACTGTACATCACGAGATAGAGCGAAAGCTGACCACAGAGAGTGGTATGAACATAACTCTTATTGTTGCTCCACTCAGAAAGCTTGGTCTCGAAGATACCAGGGGTATAATCCATCGGACCACCCTGCAGACGGGTGAATGGCAACATCACGGTATGATAAGATACAGAACCGCCAAATGCTTCGTACTCTGTACCACGTGCACTCTCGTTACCAACCAGGTTAGGCCAGGTGCGGCAGATACCAGTAGGACGGGTTGCCTCATGAGCATTCACCATGATATGATGCTTGGCTGCAGTCTCGATGACACGCTGGTAGTGATTGTTCATCAACTGACTGTAGTGATACTCACCTCTTGGGATGATATCGCCGACATAACCGGTCTTCACGGCATCATAACCGTATTTGTTCATCAGGTTGAAGGCATCCTCCAGATGGCGCTCATAATTGAGTGCAGAAGAAGATGTCTCGTGGTGCATCATCAGCTTCACGCCCTTAGAATGAGCATAGTCATTGAGCATCTTGATATCGAAATCAGGATATGGAGTCACGAAATCGAAGACATCGAGCTTCTGATGACCGAACCAGTCTTCCCAACCTTCGTTCCAGCCTTCTACCAGAACCTCCTGCAAACCGTTCTTGGCTGCAAAGTCGATATAGCGCTTTACTTCCTCGTTGGTTGCACCATGAGTACCGTTAGGCTTGCACTTGCTGTAATCGGTTACACCGAGACGAACAGATGGCAGGTCGTTGGTATAGCTCCAGGTCTTGGTGCCTACAATCATGTTCCACCATACACCGCAGTACTTGGTTGGATGAATCCATGAAGTATCCTCAATCTTGCAAGGCTCGTTGAGGTTCAATGTCAACTTGCATGAAAGCATATCACGGGCATCATCACTAACGAGGACGGTACGCCAAGGTGTATTGAACGGAGTCTGGATGAATCCCTTTCTGCCTACGGCATCAGGAGTCAGCCAAGACTCAAAGGTCAATGTCTTTTCATCCAGGTTGAGGTGCATGGTTGGATAATCCAGGCAGGCAGCCTCATGGATATTGATATAGAGACCATCCTTGGTCTTCATCTGGAGAGAGGTCTGAACACCGGTATCCGAGAAGACGGTGGTAGAAGAATTGCTCTTGTAAGCTTCGCGGTTCTTCGCAATAATTGGACGAATACCGGTCAATGGAGTAATCTGATATTCATACTCCTGAGTATCGTAATCGCCAGGAATCCAGTAAGCGGTATGATCGCCTGCCATAGCAAACTGGGTATGCTCCTCCTGAATCACGAAATAGTTCAGGCTTTCCTGCTGAGGGAACTCATAGCGCAAACCCATACCATAATCATATACACGGAAGCGGATGGTGATGTTACGCTTGGATGAAGCCTGGTTCAGGTTTACCTCCATCTCGTTATAGTTGTTACGGATGGTAGCGGTCTCACCCCATACAGGCTTCCAGGTTTCATCGAAGGTCGATGTCTTGCTGCCTGTTTCTGTAAAACCATCCATCAGGCTGGTTTCCTCCATATCCTTTGAGGCATGCTTATCCTTCGCCAACTCCAATCCGAGATGGGATGGCTTACATACAGTCTTTCCCTTATAGCTCATCTCATAGGTAGGCTGTCCCTTTTCTGTCAAAGAGAAAGTTACTGAGACGTTGCCGTTAGGCGACTTAACGGTCTGGGCTGCTGCCAACATCGGGAGCAAGAGACCCATCACTAATAAATTCAGTTTCTTCATATTGTTCAGATATTGCTTATTCTTGTTTTTGTTTCCTTGCTAGTTCATCTTAATCATATTCAGTTTATTCTTAAGACAGTGCAAAGATACAAAAAACAAAAATACCCTCCGCAAATTGGGAGGGTATTTTTCTGTATATCAGGGTGCAAACGTTTGCACGCACATGCATTCTCTATTGCTTTTGCACTCACTTTTGCTATTACTTTCGCAAAACTTTAGATTCTTCCACCTTGAGCTATCAGCTCGGTGATGTTCTCCATAAACTCCTTGCTGGCAGCCAATTCCTCCAGACTGAGGTGCATGCGATAGCGCCAGTAGTGCTTTGGATTGGCAGGGATGTTGATGCGCTCGGCATCGGCATCCGGCAGACGGAGTCTCTCATCGATGGCAAGCCAATCCTGGACACTCAATATGCAGAGCATGGATGGAGAGGCCAGGTGACGGGCGATGATATCTCTTGCCAACCAACCTGGGAGCGGATGAGGAGCTGGTCCCTCACGATAGAGCATCGTGTTGTAATACTCCTGGGTACGGGAGATGTTCTCGTCCCACCACATACGCAAGGTTGGCATATCATGGCTGGTGATGGTGCAGACAGAGCGGTATGGGTTGTGGCTCAGATGACCGAACTTAACCGTTGGATCCTTTGGCATGCTCTGGAGCTCCAGGCTCAATATCTTCAACTCGTCCATCACCCATGGCACGCAATCAGGTACCATACCGAGGTCTTCGGCACAAACCAGCATGCGGGTAGCCTGAACCAGCTTAGGCAGTTTCTTCATAGCCTCGCCATACCAGAACTGGTTGTGGCGGCGGTAGAAGTAGTCATTGTAAAGGCGGTTGAACACAACCTTATCACTATCATAGAGCGACTCATAGATGAAATCGAGCTGCGCAGAGATACGTGGATGGAAGAGTTCCGGATTCTTGCGGTCACGAACGAAGAGAACATCGCTTATCAAGGCATACAAGCCGTCACGCAACCAGATTTCCTTCTCATCTGTTACATCAGCGAAGAGAGCTTCTACCTTGCGCAGGGTATCTACCTCTGGCTTCATCTGATAACGCTCATCGTCGAGACGGTCGAGATATTTCTCCTTCACCTCGTCAGCACGCTCATGGAACATGCGGTCCAAGACCCAGTCGGTGATGAACGGACGGGTAAAGCGATCCTCCTGGAAGTTCAAGCCGTAGCCCTGAATCTCCTCACGGGTCATGCCGAGGGATGGAGCAAACTGTCCGAGCAAACCATGTACGCTATCTACCGGAATTTCCCAGATACGGAAGAAGCCGAGCACGTGGTCGATGCGGTAAGCATCAAAGTACTTAGACATATTCAGGAATCTGCGGGTCCACCACTGGCAACCGTCCTTCAACATCTCATCCCAGTTATAAGTAGGGAATCCCCAGTTCTGACCGTTCACAGAGAAGTCATCCGGTGGAGCACCTGCCTGACCGTTCATGTTGAAGTACTTAGGCTCCATCCAGACATCACAACTGTGACGATGCACACCGATAGGAATATCACCCTTCAGGATGACCCCCTTAGCCTTGGCATGCTCGTGTGCCTCCTGCATCTGCTTGTTCAGAATGAACTGCACGAAGTAGAAGAACTCCACGTTCTTGTACGCCTCGGTTTCAGGGTTGGTCAAATCCTTGCGCTCAGCCTCATCCCAGACATTATGGTCTGGCCACTGAGTGAAGTCGGCAGTACCATTCTTGTCGCGCAGGTAAGAATACTGTGCGTAAGGCACGAGCCACTGTTGTGTTTCCAGAATGAAAGCCTTGAAATCGGCTCCCGACATTATCTTTTTACCTTCCTGTTCGAATATCTGGTGCAAGTAATTGATCTTGAAATCATTTACCTGTTCATAATCTATCTGGGACAAGCTGTTCAGCTGTTCACGTTTCTTCTCTGCCGCAGCACGAGCCTTGGCATCCTTCAACTCTGGAAGTGCATGAAGATCGGCATACATCGGATGGATGGCGAAGACGCTGATGCAGCTATATGGATAACTGTCCGTCCAGGTATGGGTGATGGTGGTATCATTGATTGGCAGAAGTTGAAGAACTTTCTGACCGGTAGATGCCACGAGATCAATCATGGTCTTGAGATCACCGAAATCGCCCACGCCTGCACTCTTCTTGCTTCGCAAGGAGAATACTGGCACCTGCGTTCCGGCAAGCTTGCGGTTGTAAAGGGCGAAGAATGCCTGGTCTAAATCATAGACTACGACTTCTCCTGCCTCCATCTCCGGCAAGTCAATGGTACGGTTCATTCCTGTCTCCCAAAGAACCTGTGACTTCTTCTTATCAACAGCCACAAACTTCAGTTCCAAATGAGAACTCTGCAACTGGGTAGCATCCAAATCTACCGCCCATTCATTATAGATATGCTGAGTCATTGGTACCACGTTCTGAAGCTTCCAGTTACCCAATACCTGACCTGCGCCCAACAATCCGAGGCTCTCACCATCACGCAACTGAGGAGCACGAACGATGATACGGACTGTCTTAGCATAGTTGCATGGCTTCATCTCCTGAGGAGTCTGGTGGTTGATGCAGTCAGTAAAGGCACTACTATACAAGTAGGAATCCTGAGGTATCACCTTCCAGTGATCGTAGAGCGTATATTCCGCTGCCTTCTTCGCTGTCATATCCAGGCGATGCTTCACCAGAAGCCATTCAGTCTTCAGCACAACACCCTCACGTACTACACTATAATAATAGGTGAAAGCCTGCTGAGTAGGTTCTACACACCAGTCATACGACCAGCGCTCACCATCGAGCGTGGTCAAAGGAAACTTCACTTCCTCATTATCTTTCTGAATGTTGACGACAATCTGCTCGCCGAACATTGTCTTATACGAAATATGAAAATGTATAATCATAAGACCCAAAAAGGTTATTTTGTTATTATTTACGGTGCGAAATTAAGAAAAATATCCGTTATATTCAACTTTCATTTGCACAAAAGAACCCAAAAAACGATGCAAACGTTTGCATTGGTTTCGGTTTCACACCTATTTCTTTAACTCTTTTGCATTCTCTTTCTGATGGTCCTTGATGATACTAACCGATAAAGCTCCACAGATAAGCAAAATACCAGCCACAATCATCATATCGCTCTGATGAGAACCTACCAGACTCAAGACGCCACCACCACAGATAGCTGCTACAATCTGAGGAATACAGATGGTTCCATTGAACAAGCCCAGATAAGCACCCATGTGACCATAGCCCTGCAAGGCATTGGTAACGAAAGTGAAAGGCATTGCCAACATGGCTGCCCAACCGGCACCAATCATCAGGAATGGGATAAACTGCAAGTACTGGTCGTGAAGGAATGGAATGAGAGCAAAGCCCACACCACCGATAATCAAGCTGACGGCGTATGCCATCTTGGTATTCTTGAACTGAGGAAGAACCACTGCCCAAAGCACACTACCAACTGCCTGAACAGCGAAGAGAATACCTACCCAGTTACCAGCCTCCTGGAACTCAGCCGATTTTGGATCGGTAGTATTCCAAACGGTCTCAGCGATGGCACCGGTAGAATAGTTCCAGAGATAAAGGAAGCCTGCCCAGCAGAAGAACTGAACCAGTCCCACCTTCCAGAAGGTAGATGGAGCATTGCACAGCAAAGTAATCCAGTTAGCCTTGTCTTCAGGAGCCTCAGCATTAGAATTCTTCACTCTTCCCTCTTCACTCTTCACTTCATTATATTCCGCATACTGCTGAGGATTCCACTCTTTCACCTTCATCGTTGTATAGATGACGCAGAGAATGAGGATGGCAGCGCCCACATAGAACGACCAGATAACAGAATCCGGCACTACGCCCTGTTCAGCTACATTCTTGATCCCCAGGAAGGTAAAAAGGAATGGGAAGATATATCCAGCCACAGAGCCGGCATTGCAGAGGAAACTCTGGATAGAGTAAGCCTTTGCCTTCTGCTTCTCGTTCACCATGTCGCCCACCAGCATCTTGAATGGCTGCATCGCCATATTGATGCTCGTATCCAGGAACATCAGGGCTATCAGTCCGAAGAGCATCGCTCCACTCACGGTCAAGCCCAGCGAACCGGCATTCGGCAGCAGGCACATCACGAGGACGGCAATGGTGGCACCCACGAAGAGATAAGGGATGCGGCGGCCGAATCGGCACCAGGTCTTATCGCTCAGTGTTCCTACGATAGGCTGTACCAGGATTCCCATCAATGGAGGGAGAATCCAGAAATAACTCAAGTTGTGTGGGTCAGCACCCAACGTTGCAAAGATTCGGGAGATATTGGCGCTCTGAAGGGCGTAGGCAATCTGTACCCCGAAGAATCCGAAGCTCAAATTCCAGAGCTTCCAGAAACTTAAATCAGGTTTTTGTGTCATATTGTTATACTTTGAATTTTGAACATTGAATTTTGAACTTTATGATTACTCTTACTTTGATTTTGAACATTGAAATTCACAAAGGACATTAGGTTATTAGAGCTGTTTATAAAGTTCAATGTTCAAAGCTCAAAGTTCAAAGTCATCGGGTAGTTCCTCTTACCACGAGTCGGGTTCTCACAACCCTTTTTTCCACATCATCTTTCGGGATGGAGCCTTCCACCTGTCCGATAAGGATATTTGCCGCTTCCTCGCCTACTGCCACACCTCTCTGTTCCACAGTGGTAAGCATCGGATCACTCGCCTTGGCACGGTCACCATTGGTAAAGCCACAGATGCTGATATCATCCGGCACACAGAATCCCATACGCTTAGCGGTATAGAGGATGCCGATTGCCGTATCATCGTTGATGGCAAAGAAAGCATCAGGAACATCATCCTGCTCCAGGATTTCCGGTGTGATAGCCTCAGCCTGCGCACGGTTGTCGCAAACCTTCACCCAACTTGGATTTTCCGTCAATCCATGCTTCACGAGGGCATCATGATAACCATTATACCGGTTCTTGGAAATCTCCATATTCATCGGCGAACCATAGAAGGCAATCTTCTTACAGCCCGTATCAATGAGATGAGTCACTGCGGTGAAGGCGCCCATGTAGTCATCCACCACCACTCTGGAGCAGTTGACGCCCGTACATATTCTATCATAGAAGACCAGCGGCACGCCATTGTTCATCAACTTCTCGAAGTGAGCATACTGCTTGGTGTCCTTTGCCTGCGAAACAATGATGCCGCACACCTTATTCTTATAGAAGTCATCGCAGATGGCAACCTCACGGTCATATCTTTCCCTGCTCTGTGCCACCATCACACGATAGCCTCTGGCTCTCGCTTCCTCCTCTATACCCGAAAGAACGGACATAAAATAATAATGTACCAACTCCGGAATGATAACTCCTATCACCTTCATCGGCTGCACCTTACTATGTCGCAAAGCCTCTCCGATGACGTTGGGATAGAAATTATGTTCCCGCGCATACGCCTGTATACGCTCCTTCTGGGCAGCACTGATTCTAGGGCTGTCCTTCAAAGCTCTGCTCACCGTGGCGATACTTACCCCCAGGTCGCGAGCTATATCTTTCATTGTTATAATATTATTTTCGTTCATGATATCTTTCCTCACGCTGCAAAATTAGACAAATATCCGTTAAGTTGCATCATTTCCATTGATTTAAATCAAGCAAAAGGTATGCAAACGATTGCGCATAAGAAATAACGGAATTAACTAAAAAATAGTACATCGTATTGAAAAAGACCTTAATTTTGCACCCAGAAAGAATAAACAGCGCAACTCTTCGACCTATTTTTATATATAAAACGAGGCCAGAGACTAAAAACGTGATATTCATCACAAAACAAGCAGAATATTCATAAAGAATAAACAATAAATATAAACATAAACTTAAAAATCAGACAAAATGATGAAGCAGGTAAAATTTAAATTGCCTCTCAGAGCATTGACCCTTGCAAGCGGTCTGCTTCTGACTGCAAGTTCCTTTGCGCAGACAAATGCGATTAAGGGACACGTGAAGGATGCTTCCGGTGAGCCTGTCATGGGTGCTACCATTACAGTGAACGGTAAGGCAGTAGGTATTACCGACATGGATGGTAACTTCTCTGTCGACGCAGCTCCAGGTACCGATCTTACATTCACCTATTTGGGATTGACTCCACAGACTATCAAAGCCACATCTAACATGACGATTACCTTGGCAGATGACTCTAAGGCTTTGAACGAAGTCGTAGTCATCGGTTATGGCCGTGCAAAGAAGGACGACTTGACCGGTTCCGTTACTGCCATCAAGCCAGATGAGCTTTCTAAGGGTATCACCAACAACGCATCAGATATGTTGGTAGGTAAGATTGCAGGTGTAGATGTACAGACTGCTGGTGGTACTCCTGGTGCAGGTGCCCAGATTCGTATCCGTGGTGGTGCTTCTCTGAGTGCATCAAACGACCCACTCTATGTAGTAGATGGTTTGGTTATCGATAACCAGACAGCTAAAGGTATGAGTAATATCCTCGCTATGATCAATCCTAGTGATATTGAGACATTCACCGTATTGAAGGATGCTTCTGCCACAGCTATCTATGGTAGCCGTGCTTCTAATGGTGTCATCATCATCACTACCAAGAAAGGTCGCAATGGTCAGAAGCCTTCTGTTTCTTACACAGGCGATGTAACTATTTCTACTATCCAGAAGAAATATGATGTTTTGAACGCTGCTCAGTACAAGGAACTTGTCAGCTCTATCAATGGTCTTGATGCATCCAAATTAGGCAATGCAGATACCAACTGGCAGGATGAGATTTTCCGCACAGCAGTTTCTACCAACCATAACGTAAGCGTACAGGGAGGTTTGAAGAACATGCCATATCGTGCCAGTGTTGGTTTCAATAACTCAAATGGTATCGTGAAGACCAGTTGGATGAATCGTGTCAACGCTTCCCTCAACTTGGCACCATCATTGCTCGACAAGCACTTGAACTTCAACATCACAGGTAAGTTTATGTATGAGAAGGATCGCTATGCAGATGCAAGCGGTGCTATCGGTGCAGCTTTATCAATGAATCCAACAGAGCCTGTTTTTGGGGAAGGCGACCAGTATGCAGTTACAGGCGGTTACTATCAGAACCTGATCAACAAGGCTAATGATATGACAGACCCTAACTGGAAGAATACAACCAACTCTAATGCAGCCCAGAACCCAGTGGCTCTTCTCAACCAGAAAGAGATTATGGCTCACGCCCGTGACTACAGTGGTAACTTTGAGGTAGATTACAAGATTCATGGTTTCGAGGATTTGCATCTGCATGCAAGCTTGGGTGCTCAGTACACCTCTACACAGCAAAGCGATGAGATTTCCAAGTACTCATACTCTAACAACTATTTCGGTTGGGCTGGTATGACTCACTACTGGAAATACAATATGATAGGTAATGCCTATGCACAGTATGCTCACAAGTTTGGTGTTCACGATATCGATGTTATGGCAGGTGCCGAGCAGAGCCACTACCACAGACATGGCTACGACGAGGGCTTTGGTACAGATGAATACCAGAAGGCAAACAACCCAGTCCTCAACGAGGAGACAGGTTACTACAATTGGCAGCACAACCCATCAAAGCGCAGCGAGAAGGAGTGGGCTAACCACAACTCTCTGGTATCATACTTCGGCCGTTTGAACTATAATCTTCTCGACCGCTACCTGATTACCGCCACATTCCGTGCCGATGGTTCTTCTCGTTTCGAAAAGGGACATAAGTGGGGCTACTTCCCATCAGCAGCCTTTGCATGGAAGATAAACCACGAGAGTTTCTTGAAAGACGTAAAGTGGCTCGATGACTTGAAACTTCGCTTAGGTTGGGGTAAGACTGGTCAGCAGAATGGTATTGACGACTTCTACTATACACCTCTCTATGTTGTAAGTAACTCTTATGCCCAGTATCCATTCGGTAACGACTATCACCAGACTGTACGTCCTAGCAAGTATAACGACAAGTTGACTTGGGAAAAGACCACAACATGGAATGCAGGTATTGACTTCGCTGCTCTCAACAACCGTTTCTCTTTCAACATTGATGGTTACTATCGCAAGACAACCGATTTACTATCAACCGTTGACGTACCAGCAGGTACTACTTTCGGTGATAACCTGTTGAAGAACGTAGGTTCCCTCAAGAACTATGGTGTTGAGTTGGCTTTCGACGTAAAGCCTATCGTAACCAAGGACTTTACATGGGATATTACCTATAATGTAGGCTGGAACCACAACGAGATTACTTCTCTTGATGCCGGTGCTCAGGACTGGGTATGGACAGGTGACAAGATTTCTCGCGGTAACAACACCAAGATCTTGAAGAACAAGGTGGGTGAAGCAGTCAACTCTTTCTTCGTTTACCAGCAGGTATATGATGAGAATGGCAAACCTATCGAGGGTCTGTACGTAGATCGCAATGCTGATGGTCAGATTAACGACGATGACCGCTACTATTACAAGAACCCTTCTCCAGATGTAATCATGGGTCTCACCACTAAGTTCCTTTATAAGAACTGGGACTTCAGCATGGCATTCCGTGCATCTTTGGGTAACTACGTATATTATGACTTCCTGGCCAACAGAGCATCCATCTCTTCATCAGGTCTTTACTCTAACAGTTCATTCAGCAACACCACTCCAGAGGCCGTTAAGCTCGGTTTCACAGGTTTGACAGTAGCCCAGAACTACTTGAGTGATTACTTTGTACGTAATGCTTCTTACTTGAAGTGTACCAATATTACATTGGGTTATAGCTTCCCAGCATTGATTAAGAATTCTTGCAGCGGACGTATCTACTTCACAGCACAGAACCCATTCATCATCACAAAATACAAGGGTATCGACCCAGAGGTAACCAGTGGTATCGACAGCAATCCATATCCACGTCCAATGAGTTTCCAGATTGGTTTGAACCTCAACTTCTAATATATAAAGAATTATAATTATGAGAAATATATTAATAAAGACTGCAGTTGCCGGTTTTCTCTGCTTGGGATTGGCTTCTTGCACAGACGAATTGAATATCAGCTCAATTGATCCCCAGTCATCACCTAGTTATGATGCCGACGGACTTTTGGCTAAACAATATGCAACACTTGGCTTGACCGGTCAGGCAGGTCCTGCCGGAAAAGGTGATATGAGCCAGGATGAGGGTGAAAGCGGTTTCTATCGTGTCATCTTCAATCTTCAGGAGCTTTGCACCGATGAGGTTATCTGGGCTTGGCAGACAGATCCAGACATCCCTGCCCTCACCAATATTGCATGGAACTCAAGTTCTGTACGTACCAACTGGGCTTATCAGCGCCTGGCATACGACATCACCCTTCACAACCAGTTTATCAGTGAGCAAACTGGCAAGATGAGCGACGATGTTATTGCAGAGGTTCGTTTCCTCCGCTGCTTGAACTACTATTATTTCCTTGATCTCTTCCACAAGGCACCTTTCAAGGATACATTTGACAGTGTATTGCCTGTTGAGAAAGCTGGCAAGGATCTCTACGACTGGATTGATCAGGAATTGACAGAGATTGAGCCACAGCTCAAGGAAGTTGGTGCTTACAATAACGAAAAAGGCTTTGGCCGTGCAGACCGTGGTGCAGCTTATGCCCTCCATGCTCGTCTGGCTTTGAACTCAGAAGTTTACACTGATGGTCAGGTAAAGGATTTCGCTAAGGCTAAGGACTACTGTGATAAGATTCTCTCTAGTGGAGCTTACGCATTGTCAACCGAGGCAAAGAATGGTTTCACAGGCTATGAGCAGGTATTCATGGGCGACAACGACCAGAACACCCAGGCTATGAAGGAGATTATCTTCCCTATCCGCCAGGATGGCAAGAAGACTCAGGAATACTCAGGTTCTACATACCTCGTAGCATCTATGCGAATTTCAGGAATGCCAAATTCATTCACCAGCAACTATTGGAGCTGCAACTTTGCCCGCAAGGACTTGGTTGAGAAATTCTTCCCTAATGACAATATCCCTATGGCAGGTAAAGACGATGCGTTGAAGGATGCCACCGAGGAGCAGGTTATCGCTAAGGATGAAGAATTGAAAGTAACAACAAAAGATGTCATCAACAAAGCTGGTGATGACCGTGCCATGTTCTACATGGGTGTAGGTGGCGGCATCCGCACACTTAGCCCTGACAAGCAGATTACAGGTTTCACAAATGGCGCATCTATCGTGAAATGGCAGAATCGCCATGCTGATGGTTCAGATATCCATGATGGTACATTCATGGATACAGATATTCCATTGTTCCGCCTGGCAGAGATTTATCTGACACGTGCAGAAGCTAACTATCGTTTGGGACATCCCGATGAAGCTCTCACCGACATCCAGACTATTCAGAAGCGTGCTCATCGCAAGGAGATTTCTGGAGCTGTCGATGAACAGACTCTGATTGACGAGTGGTGTCGTGAGTTCTACGTAGAAGGTCGCCGTCGTTCTGATTTGATCCGCTTTGGCCTCTTCACAGGTTCCAAGTATCTTTGGGACTTCAAGGGAGGTGTAGCAGGAGGTATCGGTATCGAGTCTAAGTTCAACGTATATCCTATCCCTGTTACCGACATCGCAGGTAATCCTAACATGAATCAGAACCCTAATTACTAATCTTAGTAAATCGGGGATTCTTCGGAATAAAGAACAATAATTGATTAAAGAAAACAATTATGAAAAAGATATTTTTAAAATTGATGCTGTTGCCTGCAATGGTTTTGCCTTTGCTCTTCACTTCATGCTCTGACGACAATGACAGCAATCCTACATTGGATTTAAGTCATGCTGCTGACGGATTTGTATTGAACACACCAGCATACGCAGAAAACAATACATACGACTTGGCAAGTGCCAACAACTTGACCTTGTCTTGTACCCAACCAAACTATGGCGGTATTCCATACGTGGTTCGCTATTATGTGCAGGTAGCTTTGGATGAGAAGTTCCTGACAGATACAACAGCTACACATAAAGAGTTGTCAACCTCATACACCACAGCCAAGATGGCAGTGGATGCTGCAGAGTTGAACTCTACACTCGTTGATATGTTCCAGGCAGCCAACCCAGACACAAGCGTGCCTGAAACAATGCCTGTATATGTAAGATTGCGTGCTGTCATAGATGGTACAGCCGACCCTTATCTTGGTCAGAGCTATTCCAACATCATCACCCTGCCTTCAGTGAAGGCTACTTACAAGGCTCCTGATGCTAAGTATCCAGAGAACCTGTTCGTAATCGGTTCTTCTATCCAGGAGGCTTGGAAGAGCTGGAAGCCAGTGGCTCCAGTATATGGTATGGCAGGCAACTATTACACCATGGTTTATGTTCCAGATGGCGGTTCATTCAAGTGGGGTACATACGAGAACGACTGGCGTGGCTATAGCCGTCTGGCTGCTATCAACGATAATGCTGGCGCAGAATTCTCAGAGGATGGCGATGGAAACCTGAAAGTTACTCATGGCGGCTGGTTCGTCCTCCACTTCGTTGGTGAAATGACTGCAGACAAGAAGAACATCAACTATACCTTGAACGTATATCCTGGTGCTGCATACATCATTGGTGCTGCTGCTGGTGGCAATTGGGACGACGCTTCTGCCGCTTGGGCTATGACAGCTCCTGCAGACCAGACTGGCGAATGGGTATCTCCAGCCTTCGGTAGTGATGGCGAGCTCCGCGCATATATCAAGATTCCAGGACTCGACTGGTGGCGTACAGAGTTCACTATCTTCAAGGGCAACTGCTTCTGGAGAAACCAGAACATTATTGACTCTTGGACTGAGGCAGGTGACGGTTACGCTGTAACTTGCGCAACAGGACAGAAGCTCTATGTCAACTTCGACAAGAACACAGCAGAAGTTAAATAATTAAAAACATGAACACAATGAAAAAGACATTATTATATAGCTTAGCAGCAATGGCAAGTCTCGCACTTGCCAGCTGCGCTGGCGACTACGACGACTGGGCTAACCCACAGGCCAACGAGCAGGAAGCATCTGCAGCCAAGTATGGGGTAACCTTTGCCAACGGTTCTGAGGCAGAAGGCAGCATGGCTGATGAAGATGGTATCATCAATCTCGTAACAGTCAATTCTACTGATGCCAATGTATCTGGTTTCACACTCAAAGACCTTAAGGTGAACGGAGTAGCCGTCAATGGAACATTGGTTGGCAACAGCGTTCAGGTGAGTGCTTCAGAATTGGAGAAACTTGTTTGCGATCAGAATAAGTCTCGTGCTTCTGTTGCTCGCGACTTGAACGTGGAGACAGAAGTTTCTATCAATCTCGCTTCTGGTGATGCGGTAAGCTTTACTACCAAGGGCGAGACTACAGGCAAGTTTACTCCAACTGCAACACCTCAACTCGATGAGAAGGGCTACTATATGCTCGGTCAGGTAAACGGAAATGAATGGGATGCTAAATCTCCTGTCTGGATGAACAAGATTAGCGATGGAGTTTATCAGTTGAAGGTTACAACTACAGCAGACAAGAACTGGTTTAAGTTCTATGCAGGCAGCAACTTCGTAAGTAATGACTGGGATTCCATCAACAAGGGAGCCTTGGGCTGCAAGGAGAACGGTTCAGAAGACGCATTCGGATACATTCTCTATAATGGCGATTCATGGGGTGAGCTCCAGACTCCTGTTATCCCTGGAGCTGGTACATGGATTGTTACTCTTGATATGAACAACCTTACCTACACCGTAGGCAAGCCTGTGCTCTATATGGCTGGTGATGCTAATGGATGGGCTACAAATGACTACCTCGCAGGTGAGGATGGTGTACACTTTACTGGTTTCATGTACTTGAACCAGAATGGTTTCAAGTTCTGTACTCAGCCAGAGTGGAAGGGTACCAACTATGGTGCAGACTTCAATACAGCTCCAGATGCAGCCAACATCACTATGACAGAAGCTGCCGGTTACTACAAGGTAGATGTTGATTTGGAAAGCAAGAGCTATGTTCTGACTCCTATCACAACAATCGGTATCATTGGTAGCGCATCACCTAATGGTTGGGATTCTGACGTTGATATGACATACGTTCCTTACAATGCAGAAACCAAAGAACTTGGCTACTGGGAGGCAAAGGACATCACATTGGCTTCTGGTGAAATCAAGTTCCGTGCCAACGACGACTGGGCAATCAACTGGGGTGGCGATACAAATGCTCTCACCCAAGGCGGTGATAATATCTCTGTAGAAGCTGGCACCTACGACATCAAGCTTTATGCATGGGCTAATGGCTATGCCAAGTGTGAACTGATCAAGAAGTAAACGTTTCATCATATAAGCACAGTATATTCAATAGGCGGCTCTCAATCTGCGAGAACCGCCTATTTTCTTTTTTGCGCTAACCCACAACATTTCCACCTAAACATTTGGAGGTTACGAGAAAAAGCCGTATCTTTGCACCGAATAAGTACAACATTTATATTTTTGTGAATATGAGAACAGGCGACAAAGTATTAATATCTCCAGACTTGACACATGCCAAAGACTGGACACAGGGCGAAGTGATTGAAGTTGAGAACAATCCTTTCGTAGGAATTGTCATCTCCGCAAAAACCGCAGATGGAAACATATTCTTTGGATATAAGGACTTATTTGAGCCAGCAAAGGAGGCAGTATGTACGCACTAGCATTTGATATGGTTATTTCTGATTTACAAAAATACTATGGCGAACCTTACAACAAGGCTTACTACGAAATAAAAGAGCTTCCAAAGAAGAATGGTTTCGAGTGGGTGCAAAGCAATACATACATGACGATGAATGATGATTTGACTGCACTTGTAAAAACTGTTATGGAGCTTTCTAAAATAGAGTGGTTTAAGAAATCCGTCAGAGATCTAAGAGGATTCAAAGTTGAAAGTTGGTCGAACTTTACTGATTTGGTTAAAAACTCATAGAATAGGCGACTCTCCTCCAATCCGGGAGTCGTCTATTTTTTCTTTCTCCTCATCCCTTTCAAGTATTTTTTCCCTAAAACCTTGGAAGTTACGAGGAAAAGTCGTATCTTTGCATAAGAAAAGCTGCACTCGGCAAATTGAAAGCAAGCTTTCTTTGCGCTCATTTGCATTTTCTTTACAGATTGAAGCTAACAATCTTCTATATGAAACAAGAAATTGAACAAAAAGAATTAGGCATGGGAAACTTCCAAGGTTATCCATCTTTGTTGAGACAAATCAAGCATCGTGTTTCTTTTGCCCAACAGAAAGCCATGTACGCAGCAAACGAGGAGTTGCTCCGTATGAATTGGGACATCGGTGAAATGCTTACCAAAAGCCAAGAGACTGATGGTTGGGGCAAGAAGACTCTACAGCGCCTAGCTGTAGATCTTAAGAATGAGTATCCTGAAAGGAAAGGATTCTCCGTAAGAAACATGCAGTGCATGATGCAGTTTTACCAGGAGTATAACAAGGAGCTAACTTGGGTAAAAATGCATAATTATGCAATTGCGCAACCATCAGTTGCGCAATTGGAAGGTAGTAATAAAGAACTACCTATCAAGCATTTATCTTGGACTCACAACATCATCCTTATCCAACGAGTAAAAGATATAAAAGCTCGATATTGGTATATGATACAATGCATAACTAGTCATTGGTCTAAAGAATACTTGACAGAAACCATCAAGCTGGACTATTATGGCAAGCATGGAGCTTTGGCTAATAACTTTGCCACAACCCTCCCAGCAAAGGAAGCCCAAGAAGTTCAGTCTTTACTAAAAGACCCTTACATCTTCGACATGCTCACTTTCACCGACCAATATGACGAAAGAGACATCGAGATTGGGCTCATCAAACATATCGAAAAATTCTTGGTCGAAATGGGAGCTGGCTTCGCTTTTATGGGAAGACAATATCACATTGAGGTCTCAGGTGATGACTATTATATCGATATGCTGATGTATAACACCTTTATGCACAGGTATTTAGTTATAGAACTGAAAGCCACAGACTTCATGCCCGAATACATCGGTAAACTCAATTTCTATTGCTCTGCCATAGATGACACGCTTTGCAGAGAAGGCGACAACAAGACTATCGGCCTGCTTCTCTGCAAGACCAAAGACAGAATAAAAGCAGAATATGCACTTCGTGATATACAGAAGCCAATTGGTGTATCCGACTATGAATTAGGTCAAGCTCTGCCAAAAGATTTTCGCAGCAGCCTTCCTTCCATTGAAGAAATCGAAAAGGGACTCAACGAATGGAATCAAGAATAATATTCAATAGGCGACTCTCCATTCCGGGAGTCGCCTATTTTTTTTTCTTTATCACCCTCCCTACATTTTCCCCCAAAAACTTGGAAGTTACGAGGAAAAGTCGTATCTTTGCAGTAGAAAAGCTGCACTCGGCAAATTGAAAGCAAGCTTTCTTTGCGCTCGTTTGCATTTTCTTTGCCACCGAATAGCTTTAAAAAAGAAATTATGGGACATCAAGAAGATATTGTAAAAACAGAAAGTAAAATCATTATCATCAGGGATACGCAAGTTATCCTTGACAGAGATGTTGCTGAATTGTATGGCGTAACAACCAAGGTGGTTAACCAAGCCATAAGAAACAATCCAGATAAGTTTCCTTCTGGATATGTTATCGAGCTGACTAACAGCGAGAAAGAGCATGTGGTCAAAAATTTTGACCACCTCGAAACATTGAAGTTTTCTCATGCAACAGTAAAGGGATTTACAGAGCAAGGACTTTATATGCTTGCCACAATATTAAAATCACCAATGGCAACAGCCACCGCCATTGCCATCATTGATACTTTCACTAAACTTCGCAAATTGGCAAGAACGATAGACAAGGTGAATGAAGATGCAAAGGAGCATGGTATTTTACCAGACAAAGCAACAGAAGGAAAAATACAAGCTGCGATGAACGAAGTTTTCGCAGACAATCTGCCATTAAAAATGCGCAAATTGACTTTTGGGGTTAATCTAGGAGTTCTGAAATTTTCTATAGAAACCACAAGAGAATCTAAAGAATAAACAACATAAAAAGGAGGAAATGAATATGAACATGTTTGAGCAGATGCCATTCAGCGAGAAGTATCCTGTCTTCCGCAAGTTGGCAGAGATAGGCGACCTCCGCAAGCTTTCCCGAGAGGAACTTGAGCTTTATGACGAGGACATCAAGAATATGCGTGATATATATGCCACCAGAAAGTTTGATGAGAAGAGATTACCAGGCGGCTCTCGAACATATCGGGAGTCGCCTTTTTTATATGCCTTTACGTTATGCAAATCGTATTAAGCCTTCTGCACGTTTTCAAGATTTTTATGATTATATTCTTTAACAGACAATGGGATGATTTTTTGCACTTGCTTGTTGAATTCGCATTCTTTGTCTTCTATGAAAGATGATGCATATATATAATAATGTGATAACTTGTATCTTTTGGTGTAAAATATTAGGTTTATTTATACTTTGATATATGTCATGTGATTATACGACATTTGTCATCCGACCCTACGACAAGAGTCGTATAAACGCATGACAAATGTCACGCAATCGTAAGAAAGGCTTCCTTGCATCGTTATAATTGCTTCCTTGCATCGTATAAGTTGCGGCATTGTTATCATCCATCTCACCATAGCCAAGCATCGGGACGTAATTTTCATTTCCTCAGTTGGCTATGATTCCCCCTCTCACCAGCCACTTCGCAAAGAAGCGGTCGCTTACTAAATAGCCGTTTGGGGTCTTGCTTACCAGCTGCTTATCCACCAATGCCTTTAATGCCGTCTTCACGCTGCTCGTGGCAGGAAGATGGTGGGTGCTGATAAACTGCTGGCTCAATGGCGAAGATACCAGGCTCTCACTAGCTATAGCCAGCAACAGCATCTGCTGGTTCTCCGTAAGCCAGGCACAATAATTCTGATAAGCCATCGTTCAATGTTGCCATATTATTGCTTTTATCTTATTGTTTTCGTTACACTTACAACTATTGCGCTTTTTACGCAACGCAAATTACGCAATAAAAAACGAGATAGCCAAATGTTTTCTAGTTTTTTAATAATAATTATCTCCTAAAGCCGCATCTGATGCGCAGACAACGGAATAAGCAAAAGTACTTCACACTACACTACAGCGGAAAGGTTAAGGCAGAAGCTGCTAACCCAGGGCATAAAAAATCTGTGTAAATCTGTGAAATCCGTGGGACATAAAAAAAACTCCCACAGATTCCACAGATTTACACAGATTCATTATCTTTAACCCTTTACATAAACGAAAAATTATTTTTTATCAAATTAATGCCACATCTGCCACACTCACACTTAACTAATTGATTATAAACAAATAACGCGTGGCAATAAGGGATTTTTTATTGCCACCTTATTGCCACTTATTGCCACACCCTGAACCTGATGCGAAAATTCTGATAAAATACTTTTTCCGAATGAGGCTTACTTAAGGTTGAAGTAAGGCTTACGTAACATTTAACTAAGGCTCATTTGAACTTCAAATAAGGCTCACTTAAAAGGCAACTAAGGCTTACTTGAACTTCAAATAAGGCTTACTTGATGGTCACCAGAATGCTTCTGAAATTACGTCCCGACGTATCTTGTACTACGTCGGGATGCATCTTTTACTGCGTCGGGACGCATCCGATGCTACGTCGGGACGCAATTTCTACTGCATCGGGTGAGATTTCTACTGCATCGGGTGAGATTTTACGGAAAAAGCAAGGAAATCAACTAATATGCAAACGATTGCGCAAATCGTTTGCTTGATTTACATCATATTTGCGCATACCTATTGGAATAAATCGTAACTTTGCAACAAATAAACAAAACATCTTAATCCTTGAATATGAAGAAGATATACTCTACACTCGTTGCCCTACTGGCAACCGCAAATATGTTTGCCCAGGGTTGGCCAGCCAACCATAGCGGCGTGATGTTGCAGGGATTCTACTGGGATTCCTTCAGCGATTCCAAGTGGACCCATCTTGAAGCACAGGCTCCTGAGCTGGGACAGTACTTCAATCTCGTATGGATTCCGCAGAGTGCCTACTGTGGCGGCAAGTCAATGGGTTACGATGACCTCTACTGGTTTTCCAACTACGAAAGTTCTTTCGGAAGTGAAAGCGAACTCCGCTCTCTCATCAAGACCTTCAAGAATAACGGCATCGGAACCATCGCCGACGTGGTAATCAACCACCGCAAAAATGTATCAACCTGGTTTGACTTCCCGGTAGAAACCTACAAGGGAGTGACTTACGAGATGAAATCAACCGATATCTGTGCCAACGATGATGGCGGCAAGACCAAGAAAGAGGCAGATAAGCAGGGCGTAAAGCTCAGCAGCAACAATGATACCGGTGAAAACTGGGACGGCATGCGCGACCTCGACCATAACAGCCAGAACGTGCAGACCATCGTGAAGGCTTATCTCGATATGCTTCTCAACGACTTCGGCTATGCCGGATTCCGCTATGATATGGTAAAGGGATACAGCGGCAAGTTTACAGGCATCTACAACGATGCTGCCAAGCCAACTTATTCCGTAGGAGAATATTGGGATAGAAATGTATCCGTAGTCAAGAACTGGCTCGAAGCTACCAAGGTTAATGATAAAATCACAAGTGCAGCCTTCGACTTCCCTATCCGTTATGTGGTGCGCGATGCTATCAAAGCCAACTGGTCAAACGTAAAGACCGATGGCCTGGCTAACGACCCGGCTTACAAGCAGTATGCCATCACCTTCGTAGAGAATCACGATACGGAATACCGCTCATCCAGCGAACAGCAGGACCCTATCCGCAAGGATACCCTGGCAGCCAATGCCTACATCCTGGCATCTTGCGGAACTCCATGCGTATTCTACAAGCATTGGATTGACTGCAAGCAGGATATCAAGGCGATGATCAACGCCCGCCAGCTGGCAGGTATCACCAATACCAGCAACACCACCTTCAATGCCTTCAGGGGAGAAGGATATAACGGCATCAGGACCGTAGGCGACAAGGCAACATTGATTGCCATCGTAGGTCCTAACGCCAAGAAGTATGCAGCACCAAACACATACGCCGAACTGCTGAACGGCTACCACTACCGCTATTTCATGCCTAAGAAGGCAAACGTGGCTTGGGTGGATTTGGCTTCGGGTGATTACGAAGGCACGATGAAAGCAAAGCTCGTGGCTGTTAGCAACGCTGACGATGCACAGTTGGTTTATACCACTGATGGCACAGAACCAACAGCCAGCAGCAAGAAGGCAAAGAGCGGTGAGGAGCTGGAGATTCCTTTCGGTGAGACAACCCTCAAGGTGGGCTTGCTGATAGATGGTGCTGTCAGCGGTATTCTTACCCGTAACTATAAGGTAGAAAAGCCTGCTGCTTTCGACCCATACGATATCACCGTATATGCCAACGCAGACCAGGTAGGATGGAAAGATGGCTTCAACTTCTGGGCATGGTGCGACAGTCCTAAAGAGAACCTGACCGTGAAGGGTGTTTGGCCTGGCGACAAGATGACCCAAAGCAAAGTGATTGAGGGAAAGAAATGGTATTATCAGACTTACAAGATTAAGAGCAAGAACTATAAAGTTTCCTTCGTATTCAGTACAGGTACCGGTTCGCCACAGACCGTTGATTTCACGAATATCAACAAGGATACCTACCTGGAGGTTCTGAATGAGAAGAACAATGAAGGTCACTATAAGATCAAGGATGTTACGGCTGATATGCCAACTACAGGCATCACCGCAGCTCCTACCATTGACAATACGGCAAGTAAAGACAACGCATGGTATACCCTGAGCGGCATGAAGATGATGCAGAAGCCTAACCAGCCAGGCATCTATATCCACCAGGGCAAGAAACTGATTATTAAATAAAAGTATCAATCATACAATAAGTAATCAATCGAAAAAAGAGGACTCGAATGGTCCTCTTTTTTTATTTTGAATACTTATCTTTGTCTCTGGTCAGCACCCCACATCAACTTCTCTCTCAATGTAGAGAAATATCTCTGGTTCCGCTGCTTTACTATTTTAATGGCATGTGGTGCCTTACGGATAATCAGGCGGGTCTGCTCTGTCATTCGTTCGCTTCGTCCGTCAATAGCAACGAGATAATTATGGCTGCGGCTCTCCACATCCAGCACGATCTCTGCCGTATCATTGATGACAATAGGACGGATATTCAGGCTGTGAGGAGCAACGGGAGTCAGACAGAGACTACCACTCTGCGGAATGATAATCGGTCCACCATTAGAGAGATTATATGCAGTAGAACCCGTAGGAGTAGTCACGATAAGACCATCCGCCTGATAGGTGACCAGGAACTCCCCATCCACCTGGGTACGGATAGAAATCATCGAAGCATCATCCCTTTTCAATACCGCAATATCGTTCAAGGCGAAAGGATTTCCCGCCAAGACGCCCCCTTCAGCCTCTACCTGAATCACCGCATGATCCTCTATCAGGCAATCGCCGGCATACAGACTGTCCAGCGCCGTTTCTATCTCACTAGGCAACACATCGGCAAGGAAACCCAGACGGCCCATATTCACACCAAGAATAGGAGTTTCCTTTGCTCCCACCCTGCTCGCCGCCTTCAGGAAGGTACCATCACCGCCCATAGAGATGACATAGTCTACATCAAAGTTGTAATCCTCGAATACGCCGGAAGCCTTCACCTCAAGATGCTCCACCTTGGTAAGAAAATCGTAGAAGAGGCTTTCAAAATAAACTTCAGCTTCCTTCTTTTCCAGATAAGAAAGGATTTTCTCTATCGAAGCACTCTTCTTGGCTTGATATTCATTGCCAAAAATTGCGAATTTCAAATGTTGTTGTCCCATTTATTTTGTTATTTCAATTATTATTCTTACTTTTGCAAAGGTAATAATATAATTCGAATAACAAAACAAAAAACGAATAAATTATGGCAAAGGTATATGAATTTCTTGCCAATGGCTTCGAGGAAATCGAAGGTTTGGCTCCAGTAGACATCCTCCGCAGAGGGGGTGTAGACATCAAGACCGTCAGTATTACAGGTAGTGAATGGGTAGAGACTTCTCATGGAGTCACCATCAAGGCTGACCTGAAGTTCGAGGATATCCAGAGCTTTGAGGATGCCGATATGTTGCTCCTTCCTGGTGGAATGCCGGGCAGCAGCCACCTCAATGAGCATGAAGGCGTTCGCCAGGCTCTCATCGCACAGCACAAGGCTGGCAAGCGGATCGGTGCCATCTGCGCAGCCCCTATGGTTCTGGCAAGCACTGGCATTCTCGAAGGCAAGAAGGCAACCTGCTATCCTGGCTTCGAGCAGTATTTCAGCGAGAATACCGAATATACAGCTGCCCTCTTCCAGGAGGATGGCAACGTGATTACGGGCGAAGGTCCTGCCGCCACCCTCCCATACGCCTACAAGATATTGAGCTACTTCGCAGGCAAGGAAACCGTGGCAGCCCTGCAGGATGGCATGATGTACACCCACCTGATGGAGAGCAAGTAAAAGCCCACGTTCCAGGCGATTCCATCGCCTGTCCCCCCCAGTTATTAAGCTCACAAGCAAAAGAACAAAAAACAAGAAAATGGATTACGTAATCATAGTAGCCGGAGGCAAGGGTCTCCGCATGGGAAGTGATATTCCGAAGCAGTTCTTGCCCGTAGCCGGCAAGCCTATCCTGATGAGAACCATTGAGCGTTTTCATGAATACAACCCTGAGTTGAGCATCATCCTGGTTCTCCCGGAAAGCCAGCAGGAATACTGGCATCAGCTCTGCGAAGAATATCATTTCAACATCAAGCACCAGATAGCCAACGGTGGCGACACCCGATTCCAGTCTTCCAAGAATGGACTTTCGCTCATTCCTGACAATGAGGATGGCGTAGTGGGTATTCACGATGGTGTCCGACCATTCGTTTCTACGGATGTGATTGAAGAATGCTTCGAGACGGCTCGCGAGGAATATGCTGCCATCCCGGTATATGCTGTAACCGATACCTTGCGCTACATCGACCAGCATGGCGGTGGCAAGAACGTGCTTCGCAGCGACTACCGTGTAGTGCAGACTCCTCAGACCTTCGATATCGGTCTGGCGAAACAGGCATTCAACCAGGAATACAAGGAGCAGTTTACGGATGATGCATCGGTCATAGAAAGTCTCGGTTGCCAGGTAGCAATGGTAGAAGGTAATCGCGAAAACATCAAGATTACCACCCCGTTTGACATCAAGATAGCAGAAGCTCTCCTGAAATAGATACCAATACTGCCGTTATCGCAAGTGAGGCCCCACACGCCCTGTTATAGGGCAAAAGCTTTATTAATCATCTGGTTTGAAGGCTTTTGTCCTTACAGGGCGCAAAGGTGCATTCCGTTAATACAGCACCTTCCCCTCGCAAACGCCATAGCGGTTTTTGGCAGGTCTAGCAATGCAGCGTTTTGCAGCATCGCTAGACTTAATATGCAGTCTCACAGCGTTATCCTCTCTTTTTATATCCCAGCACATCACACTTGACAGGGCGAGCAGCCTTGCTGCCCCCTTCACTTCGACCAGTGACCGTTGGTTCTGGGCGAAGATGGTTACTGTGGTTACGGTTACAGAAGTTACAGTTTTCAGCGGAGGGGGTATAAGGGTTTCGGAATACTTTCAGATTGTAAGTAATAATAATAAATAATTATATATTAATATATAATTATCTCCTTCTAAAGAATGGAGAGGAATTGGCTTAAGAAAAACTGTAACTTCTGTAACCGTAACCACTTTTTGGGGAAAATCGGGGTAGATAGCGCAAAAGACAAACGTAGGGTTGGGATGCACAAAACATAGAGAAACAATTTACAAAATATAGTTTTCTCATCACAAAAACTATGACTTAGATTTTTTAACATAAAGCTCTAAAGCAGCCAAAGGAGAATAAGAGAGGTTGGAACGTAAACAGTTGGGAATGAGTAGATTTGCACA
>OGNN01000179.1_pt1 | contig 50551 bp, 46 predicted proteins | sample 1573461 | NCBI WGS metagenome assembly OGNN01 (sample SAMEA2581998, study PRJEB24529) | metagenome | biome: Human gut stool | place: China | collected 2011
GATGCAAAGGTAATATATTATATAGGTACCGCCATACGGGCTAACGGTGATTTACAAATCGAAATTGATATCGAATGAAGTATCGAAATCCTTAAGCATTGCATGCTTCGTTTTTTTCTCTGTTATTTTTCGAATCACCCCCTCCCTCTTTATGAGGGCACCTTTTTCAGTGCCCTCCCCAGGAAGCGGGGATGTAACCGCCCTACTCGGTGCTCAGAACCGCTACGCTCTAAGGTTGTCGGACCATCAAAGGTCTTCGACATATTGTGCGGGATGGGACCGCATGGGAAGCGATGCCCCAACCTATACTACATGATGTTCTACATTAGTATACATTATTAGCTTCTCGCAACTTATTGATTGCTATCATTCTCTTTCAATGTCTGGTTGCAAATATATATATACAGAATGATGATAATATCATTAAGATGCCAAAGAACCAAAATTTTATATTATCATGCTTTCCTCTAACAGCAAAATAGCCCAAACAGACAAAGACTATCAATATACAGCCCAATGCAACAACATACTCCATTTTGTCTGCAATAGAAACTTTTGCATTATTTCCTATAAATATAGATAACAAACCAACAAGGAATGTGGTTATTGTAATAAACAGTCCCATCTGCTCCATGTTCTTACGCTCCATATTGCTAATTTTCTCTTGTGCTTCTTGTATAGACAAAATATCTTCATATCGTTCAATTTCGCTTTCCAGCATTGAACATTCCCAATCTAATTGGTCTCTTTTCTTATAAATCTCATCGAATTTCAATGGACGACTAAACGATGAGGGATGAAATAATCTATATTCATTGTTAATTTCAGTACATTCATTAAATGTTAGCTGAAAAGCATAACATTGATTTTGTTTACTCCATTCAATTTTGTCGTGGAAAAATTCATTCCATTGTTTAACGCAATCCATTTTCTCTATCAAGATACTCTTGTCAACCCTATTGACTATATCTTCTTTTATAGATTTGATGGTATATTCTATAGCCTTTTGATATGGATGATAATTATATATCATACACATATTTTGAATGGTAATAATTTTATCCAAACATATTCTTATGTCCTTGAAAGAAAATATCTTTGGATATTTACACTTTAAAGAAAATAGACAATTATACATATAAACTCTAACTGACCGTAGAGCATATTTATTAAATTCATAGAACATAGTTTTTTCTTTATCTTCATAAAAAAGTTCATATTCTTTTAATAAATTTTCTGCCTGCGTTACATTCTTTGTCACTTTTGTATAATATCTCATCAGCAGGACCATCTGACCTAATTTAGCCCATCGCTTATTAGGATGACTTTGCCACTGATAAACGTCTTCTTCTAATATATATTTTTCGGGATTAATAAATTTTAGAAAATTTGAATACACGTCATTAGCAGACGTATCTATCCCTTTTGGAGCAACTACTGAATTTTTAAAATTAAACTGATACTCAATTCGCATATTTTTTGCAAAATGAGAAAGTTTTAAAAGTAAAATGTCTATCTCTGAAATTGCTAAATCAACATTTTTCTTTGCATCACTATCTACAATATTACCTTTTGCTTTTTCCAGATGCTCTTTGCAAATAAGAAGCTTTCTGATTTCTCTTTGATCGTATGAAAAACGATATTCAAATAACCAAATATCTATTATAGTATCGAGTAATGTTAACCATGAATCCCTTTTAGAAGAGGGTTTTTCAACTTCTATAAAATTCAATATTCTTTTTCGAGAAACTTTTTTTTCATATATCTCAGAAGTGATATAGATATAGAACTTTGTCAACATGATTGCAGACTTTAGTTCTATCAGCAATTGCTGAAAATCATTCTGCAAAGATTTTTTTTGCTTATTATCACCAGTTTCAACTATTTCATATGTACATTTATCCAATAAGCTATCTATGCCATCTGTAGGGAAACGTAAATGATCTCCTTGCATTACCAAATTACTAAAAAGGACAAACAATTTACTCTCTGCATCCGATATTTTACCCTTGCCTAAGAAAAAGCTTTTTCTACTTTTTTCTTCATCTGACCATTCTAATGAGTCTATCCAACCATCAGGAAATAAACTTTTAAAAAGTTCATTAACCTTTTCTATTAAAGAAATAGCACGTTTTTTAGTCATAACATTTTTTACTCTCTATAATTTCCAATGACGTCATTTTTTCTCTGTTATGACCGCACAACTTTGCATATTGCATTGCAATTTGCCAAACCGACCATTTATGCGTCAATTCAACTAAATCAAATACAGGCATGGTCAAATACTTCCGATCATTTTTTATAAAGTCGTCCATAGCTTCGTCAATCCATTCCCTATGTACTCTGGATATAGAAGTAAACATATCAGATTCTAGTTTACAATAAATGCATTCATTACCATTAAAACTGATATGCTGAAAAGTTTGATTACTCTTCATTGCATCATATATATCTATTTCAACGGGTCCATATGGTAGAGCATAGAATTGATCGAATATATTCAACAACTTTCGATTTGTATTCTCAACATTCCAAGCACATACAAGAAAAAGGATTTTCTGAAGACGCAACTTTGTAAACGTCGGAACCTTCTCATTCCTTTTCTCTATTTTTTTCTTCCATTCATCCAAACGGAATACTAAATATTCAAACAACAAATTCTTATTCATAATAAAAAGCTATACAGCATTATACATCACCATCTATTTGATAAAACTTTTTTACAAACAACATTGATGTATGAGATATTTTCTTATAACTAATATTTATTACTTACTATCTTTTTCTTGATTTAACTTTGGTCGAAAAAAAGCAACCTTTAGATGCCCTAAATCTTCTTTTTTAATCATAATGCAATATATTATTACTCTATAAATTCCGTATTGCATATCGCAAAATGAAGTAGCATCCTTGCATAGCAATATTACTTACTTTCACTTTGAGATAAGCATATGAGGTTTTGCCTATCAGATTTACTAATGGAGATTTGATTGTAAACACCTTATTTCTTTTCATCAAACTTCTCGTTAGAAGCTGTTGCATTTAGCTGAATACCCATGTTTTGCAACATCACTTTTGCAAAAACATTTGCCATATTGCTTTGGTTTTGCATATTCTGATAAGATTCCAAATCCCAAAATAGATAGGTATCCCAAATACCTAAATCTATCTCTTTCTTTAGAGTAGTCATTTTCTCTGGAATTGCCTTTCCATTAGCATCGAAATAAGTATCCCAATTGGTACGTAGTCTAAAGACGCTTATAACATTAAACTCACCTGGGGTAAACAACTCTATAGGAAAATTAGGATGATTAATGACATTCTTCGTTTTGTCATAATCACATTTAGAAAAGTCTATATCTACATATTTTTTAGCTACAGCCCTAACTGCCAACAAACGAGAATTGGAAGAGAAATAGGCTTCAACATCTGAGAAAAATAATTCATCACAATTACCCTTATTGATTTGTTCTATCATCAAATTGATCGTATCTCGGTCAATCTCCTCGTGCTCAAACCGAACATGTTCAATACAAAACACATCATCAACAGGTTTTACAATAGGAATACCAAGCTTACATAAAGCAACTAATATTGCTCTTTTCTCTACTATGTTAATCTTATTGTTAAATTCCGAAGCAGCCAAGTCATAAGTCTGTCTTTTCTTTGCATAATTCAAGAAGATTTCCAATGCCTTGATTGCTATACGACGTACCTTGACGATTTTTCGGCTTTGAAATCGGTAAGAAAACCATGCTCCAAAGAAACCACCAGCGATAGCACTCACAACTATAACGACTATTTTAACTAATATAGAAACCATAATATTCCTCCTAATTTTTATATTTGTTTTTTAAAGCCCATTACATACACGTATATCACCAATACAGCGTCCCCACTGTATTCCAAGTAGTTACATCTATCAGTTTTTTGAAAAAAGTTATTCTTGTATCGTTCGCAGGGTGAAGGATTGCTAAGCACACTCCTTCACCTCATCTATTTTTTCAACATAGTAACACGGAAGAATAGAGTAAAATTCCTTATCTTCATCTTTCATGCGGGTAAGAAAGTCTGCCCTATTTGCTAAAACCATCAAGCACATCTTGCTTGATTCTCTTAGCAACATCCAATTGTTCTTCGCGAACCATTATATGAATATACATATCGTTACCACAAGCATCAATGCAAATTGGTAAATCAACAACATTCATATCTAATAACCCTTGAAGCTTATGAAACAAACTTGTAAAAAGTCTGTTACGATAATACTGTACCGAAAAGCCTTCTGCCTTTTTACGAGCATTCATCGGAACATCGGCTATATCATCGCATACATAATACAATATCGCATTGTCATGAGACCTGAAGAAGCTATAAATTTGATTAGAGATAAGTGATAAATCCCGAATCCCTGTCACATGTTTATAACTACCTACTCTGTTGAGATATATTCCCCATACCTCAACATCAGACTTTTCTAAGGCGGAATTTATTTCGGATGACAAAAATCTCGCACCATCATTCAGAATTCGCACGATATATATATCACCCGTTTTGCTTGTAAATCTATATTCAAATGCATCCATTACATAGCTATATCACAAACCTCGCATCCTCGTTTTGCCATATCTTGCAGCTGAGCTGCCTTATATGCCTTCATACGCTTCACCCACTCTGCTACCTTTGGGGAATCGCTTTTAATAACTAATGTTTCTTTTATTTCTATCATTGTATAACCTCCTATAATAAAGACTGCTGCAAAGATACTACTTTCTGACGTAAACACCAAGGAATTAAGAGAAAAAATGCATTTGTTAACCTATACTTGGCTTATGGCTAAACATTACAACACACAAAATGATTTTGCTTCCTTACCGGTTCTGCGGCGATAGTCATCACGCATTCGCTTTTCCTTTTGTGCTATGTATTCTGCCTTTCGCTCCCTAGAAGCCTTGAAGCGACGCATAAAATCAGCTTTTTTTCTTCTATGTTCATAACGTAAGTTTTGTTTCGACTCCCCTGTCCCCCTCTTGCGAAGAGGGGGTCCTTAACCCACTCCCAAGCCCTCGCCCTTTCCAAAAGGGCAAGGGATGTAACCGCCCTCCGGTGCTCAGAACCGCTACGCTATAAGATTGGCAGGGCATCAAAGCCCTCGCCATGGTTGTGCGGGATGAGACCGCCTGGCTGTTATGGGGATCAGCTTGCAATTATATTGTTGAAAGTGGGTGCATGGAGAGGGCTTGCAGGTTAAGCCCACCAGAATTGTTCCTCATTGCAGTATCGCTCTGCACTTGTCGCCACTCGAATGAGGAATATTCAGGAAGTGACAGCATCGGTCTATGGGATGAACCGCATGACCAATGTTCAAGCACGATTTACAACGAAATCTATTAAGATATTCGTATCTATAAAAACTCTCATAATGCATATTTTTTATCAACCAACGCATCTAAGCTATTTTCATCTGCCGGTATCGGCTTGCCACCTTTTGCCTTTAATGTTTTAACATAAGACAAAGCATCATTAAACTCAGCAGTTTCTAATAGCTTTTGCTTAGGTTGTACCCTTTGCAAAAACAAAGAAATCGCCTTTTCTATTGCAGCTGTCACACTAATATTATGTAATTTAGCATAACTTTCTGCACCTTTATATATTAGCTGTCAATTGCTATTGTGTTCATAATTGTCTCTCCTTTTTTGCCTGCAAATATAAGGGTTTTCCGTGAAACTACCTACTTTCAAAAATGTATACCAACGTTTCCATTTTTATGCAACAAGATAATTCTACAACTCAATCTTCTTCAACGACTTCGAGTAAATTTCTACTTATCGTAAGCGTTGCACCACTGATATACTTGATTTCGCTGCCGATGACGGCTTTCTTGCCATTATAGCTCTGTACGTATGCTTCCACACCTTTCATGCTACCTGCTACCACTCGCACTTTGATACCTTTCTTCAAAGGAACAGGGGCAGCAGTGACAGGTTCTTCATCATTCTCTACAAAATATCGATAGTTGGCAATAACCTGGTCGGGAATTTGGTATATTTTCCTTTGACCTGGCATCGTCAGCATCTTATACACATCCGAACGGAAACGGATTTTGTCAAGTTGTCTCGAAGAGACGTTACAAAAGATGAAAGTGGAAAGAAATAGCTTTTCTTTCACTTTTCGCTTATTGGAACGTTTGTCTATATAAACGACTTTTACCTTGGGAATCCAGTAATCAAACCAAACATGATTGTGATTAAGATTGATTCGTATAGAATCAGCTATTCTCGTTTCACAGTTCACTCTCACTACTGCCACATACCATCCTGCATCAGCAGGTTTTTCAAGCCCATCATTAGGCTTTTGGGGAACCATTTCCTTTGCGTTTTCTTCGATTTTTGCCATGGCTTCGCCGTCGTCCCCTGCAATAGTGGACGTAACCTGTGCTTGTATATTTGTCTCTTTCATCATGCGAATCAAGTTCGTTTTTTGATGTCGTTCATCTGAATCTCAACATAAGAGACACAGAATCTCTCTGCAAAAATACGAAAATTGTTGGAAACTAGCAAATTATGCGTGTTAAAAAATTAATATCATTCTACGAAATTCTACATTTTTTTAGCATTCTTTTCGTACACAATCTTCTAAGTCGTTGGCTTAAAGAATGTTTTTCGGTTTTCTGTATCTCTTATGTAAAGATTCAGGAAAATTGGTTCATTTTGGTTCATTTTTCGAAATCCCTCTTTTTATTCTTTTTTGTGGCTTATAGGGCTGCCAGTATCTTGGCGTTGGCATCATCTACTTCTGAGCTTTTGAGGGAATTAGGGGGGGGTAGCACCATCACTCTATAATCCAATCTATCCAATTTTCAGGCGTCACGATGCACTTATCTTTCACCTGATAAGCAGAAAGGAAAGAGGCCGGGAACTTTGTATTGCCACGCTTAGGATTCCACTTCATTTCAAACAAGGAAAACTGACCATCACACTCCTCCAGATAATCAATCTCCTGCTGCTGACTGGTACGCCAAAGAATCTTTCTTTCGGATGCAAAGATAAGGAAAAATAATCGTAATCCCAAAATTTATACCTATTTTTGGGATTAGAGTGTTATTTCAACGTTTTTCACCGACCTTCTCCCCCTATCTCATGGGGACAGAATCAGTTTTGAAAACGGACATTCTATCCATCATATCTCCAAGAGACTGTAAATTCTTGAAGTTAGCACATAAAAACGGGTACACTATACCAAAATTAAAAAAATCTTTTAATTTGCTTGGTTGTTTAGAGAAAAAAGCGTAATTTTGCTTCTGTAAATTGATGAATGTTTTTTAAAAAGGAGTAAGTATGAATACATTAGCAATAAACGAACCTCAATTGCTGGTAACAGTATCAGATCCAGCAATGCTGACAAAATTGAAGAACGCTATCAAAATGCTGAATGGCGTTAGTTCTATTTCTGTCATAAAACCAAAGAAAACAGATCTTGAACTTGCCGAAGAAGACAAGGAGAAAGGCAGAGTTACCCATTGGAATTCTGTTGATGAAATGTTTGATACTATCTTAGGAGAATAATGTATAAACTTGATACAACCAAGAATTTGACAAAGCTTTAAAGCTTTGCAAAAAGCGCGGCTACCCCATAGAAGATCTACGAAAAGTCATAGCCATTCTGGCAGAAAAAGGATGCCTGCCGAAAGAATACAAGCCACATATTCTTCACGGAAACCACGAAGGCGAATGGGAGGCTCATATAAATCTAGACTAGCTGCTAATATGGGAACAGAATGATGAGGAGTTACACTCCTCATGCTGACTACTGGCACTCATTCTGACGTTTTTGGTAAAACAAGAAGATAATATAAAACATAAATCCCCAACCTGTTGAAGTTTGCAGATTGGGGATTTATGTTTCCTGAAACTCCATTTAGGACTAGACAAGTCTCCTATCTCATGGGGACAGTTTCAGTTTTGAAAACGGACATTAAAAAGTGCGATAGCACCGCCCTAACTACCTATTTTTATATAGTTAGGGCGGTGCTATTGCTAAAATTCGAGACCATTTACCGCATAGAGCGGTACATTCGTAACCCAATCTTCCTGCTGATAATCATTCATGGAGATGCGATAGGCCTTCTTTGACTGGTTGTCTGCAACAAACTGGCGCAGGCTCTTTGCTTTGACATTTGTCTCGGCTTTCACCTCCAGCGGAACAATCTCATCCTCCTCATCCTGGAGCAGAAAATCAATCTCCTGAGTACTGTTGGACTTGGCATAATAATACGGTTCATACCTGAGAACGAGCTGCTGCAAAACATACTGTTCCGTCAACGCCCCTTTAAACTCGGTAAAAATACTGTTGCCGTCCACTATTGTCGTTGCCTTGAGATTAGACATCGCACCTAGAAGCCCGACATCCAGGACGAAAATCTTGAAGGCCGCCCGGTCTTCATAACTGGCAAGTGGCAGTCGGGGAGCTTTCACATTATATACCTTATATATCAGTCCGGCACCCAGCAGCCACTGCAAGGCCAACTCATACTCCCGGGCTCTTGCCCCCTCGCGCACCACTCCATAGATAAACTTCCTGTTCTCCTTACTCAACTGGGCTGGCAAGGATTTCCACAAATCAGTAATACGGGGAATAATCTCTGATGGAGCATGCTTCGACATGTCCCGCTGATAACTGTTCAGAATATCCTTCTGTATGGCTCTCACCTCTTTCCAATCACGATTCTGGCAAAAACTCAATACAGCTTCAGGCATGCCTCCCACATAGTAATAATACTTCAAGAGTTCCTGAAACTTGGGGGCAAACATCGATATCATATTCCAATCCTTCGTCAGTAGCAGCTGCGCCAGATTCTTCTCCCCCATAGCCATCACAAACTCGATAAAGTTCATTGGATAGAGAGAGAGAAATTCCACCTTACCCACAGGAAAAGACTCCCCCTGATGCAGTTCGATACCCAGAAGAGAACCAGCCGCTATGACATGATAACCCGGCGCATTCTCTGCAAAATATTTCAGGGAAGTAACAGCATGAGGAGCAGCCTGAATCTCATCCAGGAATATCAGCGTTTCGCCCTCTGTGCAGGTTACATTCGTTGCAGCCCCAATAGCTGTAAGAATTCTAGGGATATTGAAGTCCTGTTCAAAGAGATTCTGCAGGATCTTCATCTCTTCAAAGTTCACATACGCCAGCTGCTTGTAATTCTGGCGGGCAAACTCCTTCACCAGCCAAGTCTTTCCCACCTGTCTGGCACCCTCAATAATAAGAGGTTTCCGATATTGTTTATTCTTCCATTTCAGAAGTTCATCGATAGCTAATCTTTCCATAATCCGTATCTTAAAATCACATTTTATGAGGGAATATTCTACCTCTCTATCACATTTTATGAGGGAATAATCACTCTTCTGTCCACATTTTATGAGGGAATAACGCTGCAAATATACACATTTTATGAGGGAATCCTGCAACTTTCCCACAAATTTTATAAAGGAGCACCCACTTTTTAACTGATTTTAAAGGATGATATCCCTATCTCATGGGGACAGTATCAGTTTTGAAAACGGACATTAAAGGGAGTAGGCTTCCTCATTTCATAAGAGAAAAGAGAGGGGATTTGCGGCAAGCATTCCCCTATATATATAAAAGGTGTAAATTTGCAGGATATGAGCTTGAACTAAAATACAAACAAAAAACATCGTAAAAGTTTAAAGAATACTAAAAGATTCTCTTTCGCATGAAAATTTCTTTTAAAATGCCTATATTTGCAATGCCGTAAGTAATGGCGGCAGACATAAAGAGGCAGCAACTACGCTTAGTTCGGACTGAGAATCTGGACAGTTCGCAGTACACAAGAATGACAGTTCCAGTTGTTTGCCCCAATATGTATACTAATATCCATCCCGCTTCTGTGGGATGGGTATCTCTATTTAGTTAATTTTGCAACCGAATTATCAACCCAGTCTGAGTAACATGGATTCATATTCTGGAATCATCATAGAAGAAAGTAGAATGTCTGAGCAATTTTCAGACTTTACTCCCATACCTTGCAAAGGTTTCAACCTTCTTTGCAAGGCAAAGCGCTATGGCAGATGGTGGGTACTCAAGGGGTTGAAGGAGCCATATCGCCAAGACGAAAACTACAAGAACCTGCTGCACAAAGAGTTCGATATCCTCATATCCCTGCAGCATCCCTACATCGTATCAGCCTACAGCATGGAAGAAATACCAGAAATGGGTACCTGTATCGTGATGGAATGGATAGATGGTATCACGCTGGAACACTGGAGTGGCAAGAAGACTGAGGGAGAAGACATCTTCCTCCAGTTGCTTGATGCAGTGCATTACATCCATGCCAAGCAGATAGTACACAGAGACTTAAAACCTTCCAATATCATTATTACCCATAACGGCAATCATGTAAAACTCATCGATTTCGGGCTTTCAGATACCGATGACTTTGCCATCCTCAAACAGCCGGCTGGCACGCCGGGCTTCATCTCTCCCGAACAAGCCGCCTCCCGACAAGCCGACATCCGCAACGACATCTTCAGCATAGGCTGTATTCTGGAAAAGATACTTTCAGGCAAACCCTATACAGCAATCATCAAGCGTTGCAAGGCTCCCATAGCCCAGCGATATGCCAATGTTGACGAACTCAAAGCCGATTTCATGGCTCGCAGAAACAGCCATCAATCCGTTATCATGCGTATTGCAATCGCAGCTTTGGTCTGTATCATCTTATTAGGTTTCATCAGTTATCCTTTACTGTATCAGCAGGAAAAGAGCATTAGCATCACCCCGGCACATCACGAAGCCAAGAAGGATACTGTCATCCGCCAGCAAGCGGGTGATGCAGCCCCACTCTCTGAAAGCAAACATTCCCAGCAGCCAGCAGCTGCTGAGCCATCTTCTGCATCCCATTTACAAAGCGCCGAACTCATATCCAAGGGAAAGAAGACTATCGACAAGATGTGGAAGGAATCCGGCATAGACACCATCCAGTCTGTTGTGAAAAAGAGCGAGGCATTCAATCAGTTTGTCGATAAGAGTAATGAATTCATCACAACGACTTATCCGCAGACATTCTCTAAAGACATCGCCGGCAAGGCAGATATCATCTATGAGCTATCCTCCTATACCGCTGAGAGATATGTGAAGCCCACCTTGGCGGAATTTCAATCTTCCAGATAATGCTCCACGATAATGCCATTCTTCTTACCTATGGCATAAGTGACCGGCTCCCTATCTCCATGTTTCCAAGCATGGAGATAAGCAGGCTCATGATTGATAAAATGACGGCACTCAAAAGTATCATCTTTCGCCAATCTGGTATTTTCTGATGACACCACCTTGAAACTTCCGTTTCCCTGATACCTGATGATGCAGGTTCTGTCGGGCAGCCAGGAAAGTTTGAGCATCTGTCCCTCATAAAGAACATCGCATGAGATTTCCTTGCCTATAACCATCTGGCTCTGCTGTTCTCCCGTCCCTTGCGACAATCCGAACTCCTCATAGTCTGCATAACCGAGAAAATTAGCCAGCACATTCTTGGTAAACTTACTGGCAGAAATCCCTTCGTTCACATATCCCCAAAACCGCCGCAGCGTAGAAGCACTCACCCTCTGCTGGGTACGCTCCTCCACCTTTTCGCTCAACCAAACGAAGTCGCGAGGCACAACCATCTTGCGCCCCACCATTTTTTCTATCATTTCACGTAATATCTGTTCCATGCTGCAAAGATACTGAAACAAATCCAACCAACACACAAAAAGCCAATATTTCCACTAAAAACACCTCATATTTTAAACTTGGAACGGAATGGAACGCTGAAAAAGCAGAAAAAACACCTATTTTTGCAAAAAAATCAGCTCACAATGAACAACTTTAGAAAAAAAATGGTATATTTGCAGTGCTGTTCTAAACAAGCAGCAGACATGTTAAGGAAACAACCATGCTTGGTTCGTACTGAGAATCTGGACAATTCATTGTACACAAGAACGAAGACAGAAGTTGTTCACCCAACCGTGTATTATTGTATCCATTCCGCTTCGGCGGGATGGGTATCAACATACACCCATTGGTGTGAGCTGATTTTCATTCTTTGTGTACAGGTAGTCCAGAACCTTCAGAACAGAATGAAATTGGTTCGCACCTTTTTTTGTGTCTAAATCTTAAAAATAACTTTAACAATGAAAGAACTGACATTAAACGAAGTAATCTCCAAATATCTGGAGAAAGGCTTTGGCACCATGAACAAAAATGACTTTGAAGTGTGGATATTCCATTATTTATTGGAGCACGAACTTCAAGGAAAGAAGAACTATGAAATCAGCATAGCTCTGAAAATACCAGAAAGCAAAGTTAAACGTCTGCGCTATGAAGCAGAACTGAAATATAGCAACAATACATCCGTTGATAAATATAATATGGTCTGCGAACATCTCAAACAGGCTCATTTCAAGAAAGACGGCAAGTGCATACAATTTGTCATAGAAGATATGTACTTGCGCAGATATTTAGACTCAACATTAAAAGCTGGAGGCAGATTCTCTGACAGCTCCTTCAACTCAGAAATAGTCTCAATGGATTACGACGACCTTGAGTATTTTCTCTGTATTCCAGCAGATGGTAAAGAAGAAATTAACAAGCTGCTAAAAGAAGTTCGAAAAAGCAAGAACAACGAAAAGCTGACTTTCAAGGAACTGATGACGAAAATGGCAGAAAGACTCGGAACAGCAGCCTTGGACTTCACTGTGCAAGGTATTCTCAATGCTGCAACAACAGCATTGTTTGCATGAAAACAAATTAATAAACATTTATAATTTTAAACAAAAAGCATCATGAAACATTTAAGATTAATTCTACTGCTACTGGCAGTATGCTTCACACAGATTTCTTTCTCACAGGATTTAGCAAAGAAATTGGAATCAGAAAGAATTCTCAAGTCTATCATCTCAGAGATTCTTGCAGAAGCTGACACAGAGCAAGAAGCTGAGGAAAAAATCAGTCGTCTGTTGGTACATGACGGCGAGTACATCACAAAACAAGAGAAGGTAAACTGCGCCAACGAATATTTCGAGAAATGCAAGAAGAAACTTGCCAAATGGGATGCAAAACTTGCTGCTGGCAAGAAAGTGTATTACGAAGATGCCATGTATGCAGCCAACTACTACGCCTTGGGATTCAAGAAGATTTGCAACCAGGACTATTCCAAGGCTTTGGAATACCTCAAGCTGTGCCCACAGATTCCTGTCACCAAGATGTATACAGTAGCCCTGCAGTACCAGCTGAACAAAGACAAAGCTGCAGCATTGGCTGCCATGAGCTTTATAAACAAGCCTTCTAAACAACTGTCCGACGTGGCATCACAGTATGGGCTTGAAGACGTGTATCACGAAAAATTAATGTCACTTATTGCAGACAAGAAGCAAACCCTCAAGAGAGCTATTCGCTCAAAGGACTTTGAAACTCTTCTGTCGTTCATACCATACGACATACCAGTGGTAGACTCGCTTTTTGCAACGTGCGATGTTGATATTGCCATCGCAGAGTATGTAAAGGACAACATTTCATATATCCGCAAAATCGAAGAGGTAGAAGACTTCGATGACCGGAATGTCATTAAGATTTATAAAGAAGGAGACTTCCCCTATGGAGACCGCAACAATGGTTGGGCTACGCAAAAAGATGACTATAAGGAATATTTCATAAATAAATGCGCCTTCAAGCACGAGATGCCATGGGCACTGCAAGCAGTTAAGTTGGACTTTAAAAAAATAGCTAAAAGTTATCCTGTCAAACAGCAAATGCAGGCTATTACCATTAAAGCCAAAAACCGCAAATACTACAAATTCGACATTTGGCTAGATGACGAGTGTAAAAATATTAACTGGGCCCAGTCCTACGGCGGCAAGGACACCAGCAACAAAAAGGAACAAAATATGCTCAATTATATAGAAACATTCAAGTCACGAAACATATTGGGCAGTTTCCTTGCCGCAGTGATGGTGCAAGTTTATGGACGCTCATTTACTCCGGAATTTAAAATAAAATTGTTTAACGTCACAAAGGAAATTGTTGACCAAGTTCCTTCGCTGAAGAATAACGAGGCTCTACCTGTCATTATAAGCAGCAACGGAAAAGTCACGACTAAAGAAAACTGTAAATCACAAGAAACAGAGAAGATATACGAGCCTATAATGAACTTCATTTTGGCTGAATACAACAAGAATAAAGATAAATAAAATACAATATGATGAAAAAAATATTATTGACAATATGTTGCGTATTTAGCATACTTTTGTCCTACGCCCAAGGCGTAGAACAAAGCGCCGAGTCCGTTTGGATAGCATATCAAGCCGACCCAAACAAGATGTACACATTCATCGACGCCATTACAAATTCCGATTCACCAAAGGAATTCATTCCTTACGTGCAACGCTTCGTGAATGAGAACATTAAAAGAGGTGTTGACTGGGATGTGCTGTATGACGAGTTGAAAGAAACCATACTCCCAAAGAATCCGGATGTCGCAACCTACTTTGGAGTAAGCCTTGCACAAAATACTGAAAGTTATTCCAATATGATAAAAGCTTTGGACGTGCTGCCAAAGACCCATACGTTTGACAACGACTTCATTGACGATGCCGTGATATATCCCGACGGAAGAATTGTTATAGTGATAAATGGGGATGAAAGCAAATTAAAATATGGTCGTCATATATATACTCTCTTCGAAAAGAACAAAGAGCCGAATATCATATCCCAATTTAAAACAAACTACCAAGCATTATTGTATCAGCCTGAAGGCAACTCTATGCTTGGAATTTTTAAGTATGCAGGTACTAAAGACGACTATTCTTTCACGCCAAAGACCGCCAAAGAGAATGACAAGCTGGAGTTATATGTTGGAATATATCTGAACAAGAATGGCGAGAAAGTTGGCGAGAAGTGCATACAATACAATTCATTCGCTCAAGCATATAATGCAGAAGTAAAAGCAGGACAAATAGCTGAAAAGAAGATAAAAAACGCTGCTAGGAATAAGCATGCACAAATCGAAAAAGTTCTCGTACAGAAGTATGGTCGAAAAGCATTCGATGCGATGGAAGACTTTAGACCATACATAGGTATGCCTGAGGGCATTGTTCGAGAATATAAACTTGTAATGCAGGACGTTAATTTTAACGCATATGGCTTTGTAAGAGTAGAAAGCGGCTATAAGGTATATCTCCCGACACGACTCTTTGCAACGACTGCGTCATATATAAATGCAAGGTTTCCTAGAGCCATCTACACCAAAAACGGGAAAGTAGCTGCTATAAAGTGGTAATTACAAATTAGAGGTCCACTACTGTCCGGATAAAATCCGGATTATGTAGTCTAAGTTATTGAAAAATAATTAAATATATCGTTCTTTGAATTTTTGGATTAAATTTTGTACTTTTGTAGACGAGCCTCAAATAGCTCTAATTTTCTGTAATGCGTACAAAGAAGACCATATTTTCTCTGATTATGTCTCTGGTTTTTCGTTATGACTTCCAGAAATGTATTGACCGTTACAAAGGTGATTGGCATGCCAATTTCGCTGGATTAAACAACATCTACATATCAAGAAATTCTATGGCACTACGGAGCAAGATGATATCCATTCCATATTCAAAGTAACTAAAGAATTAAGTATTAATAGTCCGAAGCCTCAATACATAGGGGTTTACCTCTTCTGAGATTTTATCCGGACACAAATGCATTTTTTATGAAAGCAAAAAGTATCATAACTATAGCATTGATAGCAGTCTTAGGACTGTCATCATGCGACTCTAACAAGAGTACGGTCGAAGATTTAACCAACCAGTTTTTCGCAGCCGTCAAAGACGGCGATAAAGCGACAGCATATGACATTTATCCAGCAGCAAAGCTGTATGGTGACTTATCATTGCCTGAAAGCATCGAGAAAGGTGATCTCGACATTCAGAAGAATGAGAAGGACAGCAGCTATATAGTCAGCATCAAGAACACAAGAATGTCAAAGATAATTTTTAAGTCAACAGACAACAAGACTTTTAAGATTATCAATACATTCTCCGTCCTCAAACTCGACTCTGTAAGTAACGAACTTGCTCTGAAAACAGGAGTGCCAATCAAAAAGATGCCTGACTTGGAACTTGGCAAACTGATGCTTGAAAGTAGCGACTTTATAAGCTATCTTATCAATAAGTACTCCAACAACATGTCGCTCTCACTTATTAAAGAAACAGGAAGCTATGGTTGGAGACGTGATGCCACTGGACTTCATTGCCAAATCGATCAACCTATCCGAAATACAGGAGCAGAAATGGTAAAGGGTTCAGATTACTCAGTTGAAATCACTATCATGCAATCTTCAACTGGTGTTATAAAAGCAAAGAAAGTACATCAAGGAGTAGATTTGGCCTCTGGAGAAAGTACTATTTTTTCAGATGACATACCTGAGCTATACAACTATGCATATAATAAAGATATAAGTTGTAATACTAATATTATCGTCAAAGATCAGGATACAGTCAAAGAGAGTTTACTCAAAAAGATTGACTATAATGGTCAGGAATACGAGGAGTTTCTGAAAGCCAAGAAGGAAGGAAAGTTCAATGCAGCAGATATCACTGACGACGATGGTTCTCCACAAGATGAGCCAGATCCAAATTACAAAGAACCATCTGAAGACATTCCTACAGAGATTCCTAGCGATGTTGTAGTCGATACTGTACAAAGAAACAGATAAAAAGGCAACTATAAATTCAGAAACAACCCTCATCTGATACACTTTCAGATGGGGGCTGTTTTTTCAACGTTTTCCCCCATTTTTCCCTATCTCATGGGGGCAGTATCAGTTTTGAATCAGATAGAACCTGATGAAGATGGTCTCCCTGGACTTAGACCCAAGATTGACTTTCACTTCTTAAGATAACCATCCCATGACATACGAAGATTTCAAGCAACACCTATTGTCCGCAAGCCTTCACCACGAAAAGAATAGAACTTTTCCCTCATAAAAGTTTGGTGGTATCATTTTTTTGTTGTAGCTTTGCAAATGAATTAATTCGATGACGCAATGGCAAGAAAATTATATCCTATAGGAATTCAGACATTTGAACGGATCCGCAAGGAGGATAAGTTCTATATAGATAAAACGGAATATGTCTATCGTATGACTCATACGGATGGAACGTATTTCTTCTTGAGTCGCCCACGCCGTTTCGGCAAGTCGCTGCTGGTTTCCACCTTCCAAAGTTATTTCGAAGGAAAGAAGGAACTCTTTGAGGGGCTTGCCATCGAGAAGCTAGAGAAGGAGTGGAACGAGTATCCCGTGCTGCACTTCGACCTGAGCAAGGGTAAGCATATGGAGAAGGAGCAGCTGAATCGTTATTTGTTGGATATTATTGAAAAGCAAGAGGCAAGGTTCGATTGCATGAGCAATAAAACAGATGTTAATATTCGACTTGACGATTTGATAAATGCCGTTTATCAGAAGACTGGCAAGCAGGTGGTGGTGCTCATTGATGAATATGATGCTCCGCTGCTGGATGTGGCGCATGAAAAGGAAAAACTAGATGAGCTCCGTAACACGATGCGCAACTTCTATAGTCCTCTGAAGGGAAATGAATCAATGCTTCGCTTCGTATTCATGACGGGTATCACGAAGTTCTCGCAGCTCAGCATCTTCAGCGAGCTGAACAACATCAAGAATGTGAGCATGGACGAGCCTTATGCCGGCATCTGTGGCATCACCAAGGAGGAACTGTTGACCCAGATGAGTGATGACATCGATGCTCTTGCCGAGCATCTGGAACTGAGCAGGGAGGAGACTATCCAGGAACTCAAAGACCATTATGATGGTTATCACTTCACTTGGCCATCGCCTGATGTCTTCAATCCTTACAGCTTGCTCAATTGCTTTGCTGATGGCAAGCTAAAGGCTTATTGGTTTGGATCCGGTACACCTACTTATCTGATTGAAAAAATGAGGGAGTTTCATGTGTTGCCATCGCAGTTGGGGCGAGTGAGGGCTAAGGCTTCCTCCTTTGACGCTGCAACGGAAAGAATGACTTCGCTCACTCCTCTGCTGTATCAGAGTGGCTATCTCACCATCAAGGACTACGAAAAGAAGATAGATGTTTATACGCTCGACTTTCCTAACAAGGAGATTGAGGTGGGACTGTTCGACAGTTTGTTGCCGGGCTACCTTGGATCGGGAATAGATACGGGTAGGGTTGTGATTGCTGACATTTCTTCCTATATTAATAGTGGTAAAATGGATGAAGCCCTGCAAATGCTGGCTGATTTCCTGGAAACCATTCCGTATTGCGACAACACCAATTACGAGGGGCATTACCAGCAGATGCTTTACATCCTCTTTGCCTTGCTTACTGACTACAATATTATTGTGGAGCAGCACACGGCTAAAGGGAGAATCGACATCACGATGGAGACTGCCGACACCATCTATGTGATGGAACTGAAATTCAACAAGAGTGCCGAGGAGGCTCTCGCCCAGATAGAGGTAAGGCATTATGCCGATGCTTTCAAGATGAGCGGCAAGAAGGTGGTGAAGGTAGGCTTGAACTTCTCTGTCAAAGACGAGGTGAATACTCTGGAATGGGTGATTACCTGACACTGAGGGGGTTAGCCGATGGATACGATTGACATTTTTAAAGCTTTTGCCCTTTCAGGGCGACAGGCTTGCATTCATAATAACCCAGGGCGAATGCCCTGGGCTAGGAGCTTCTGCCCTTTCAGGGCGTATGAAGCATATTACTTCTTTTCTTCCAGATGCTTCTTCACGGCATCCTCGATATCAGCCTTGTAATTCAAGCCGTAGAGGCGGTAGAGATCCTGCATGTGGAGCATTCTTGGGAAGAAGTTCTCCAGGTTGCGCTTATCCTTGGCAGTCCACTGAACCTCAGAAAGGGCGGCAAGTCTTGGCAACAGTTCCCACTCCATCTTCTCGGCATCCTTCACCCACTCGGTCCAGATACAACCCTCGGCACCGATGATGTTCTTCTGCTCGGCAGGAGTCAGCTTATCAGAGCAAGGATCCAGATCATATACCCGCTGGATGCTAGGAATACCCTCAATCTTGTTGATGCGAGGATTGCTGAAATAGAAATTGCTGATAGGAGCTACGATGGTAGGATGACCTTCACGGGCTGAACGGATGCTGGCATTCACACTGGTCCAACCGCAAACGGTGATGTCCTTGGATGGAGTTCCTTCCAGAATCTCATCCCAACCCATCATCTTTCTGCCACGGTTTCTGATCTGCTTCTCTATCTCACCCATAAACCAGGTCTGGAGCTGCTCTTCCTTGCTGTGCTTAGGAAGCTCCTGGATGCCCAGCTCTGCAATCTTCTCCTGACAGTTCTCGCAAACCTTCCAACGGTTCTTTGGGCACTCGTCGCCACCAATATGAATATACTCTGATGGGAAAATATCCATGATTTCATCCATCACGTCCTTGGCAAACTGGAGGGTCTGAGCCTTGCCGGCACACAACACATCCTCGAACACGCCAAAGCGGGTAGCCACCTCGTAAGGACCACCGGTACAGCCCAACTCCGGATAAGATGCCAGGGCAGCCAGCATGTGACCCGGCATATCCACCTCCGGAATCACGGTGATGTATCGGTCGGCTGCATACTTCACGATTTCGCGTGCTTCCTCCTGGGTATAATAACCCGATACAGGTACGCCATCAAACTCGTTCTTGTTGGTTGGAAGGATAGTCTCCTTGCGCTTGGAACCGATCTGGGTAAGCATCGGATACTTCTTGATTTCAAGACGCCAGCCCTGATCCTCAGTAAGGTGCCAGTGGAAATAATTGATGTTGTGCATCGCAAAGACATCAATCAGCTTCTTGAGATAAGGTACGCTGAAATAATGACGGCCCACATCAATCATGAATGCACGATAAGCAAAGCGGGGAGCATCGGTAACCTCGGCAGCAGGAAGAGAAACGCTCTTCACATTCTTGGTGATAGGCAATGCCTTCATCACACTCTGGATGCCATAGAAGATACCTACATGAGAGGTGGCAGAAATGATAATCTCATTCTTATTCACCACCAGGGAATAAGCCTCAGATTTCGGGTCGCCGGCATTCAGAGCCAGACGAATCTGCTTCTTCTCCTGCCTGTCGGTAGTCTTCACCTCAATACCCGTTACCTCCTTAATATGAGATGCCAGGAACTCGGCGTCCTTCTTCAGCTTCTCATCTCCAGCAGCATAATAGATTGTAGTTTTGGCTGTGATGCGGAAAGGAGCGCTACTCATCTCCTTGACTTGTTGAGGCAATGGAACAATCTGCCAACTGCCCATGTTCACATCCTTGGCTGATAATGAAAGGCTAGCCAAAAAAGCCATAGTTAGAATGATTCTTCGTATCATAATTTTGAATGAATAGGTTTTAAATCACTGCAAAATTACGATTTTATACCGAAAGTACGGCATAATTTGAAGAAAAGCATCCTTCACTATGGCTTTTTTAACCTATTTTGGGTCTGGCGACTGCCAGATGGCGGTTTCTAGAAAAGATTCACGATGCGGTCGATGTCAACCGAAAGTCCCACTGAGAAGGTGCGACCGGTGGTCATCGCCGAACTCCAATAATACTTCTCTGGTGTATAATCGAAAAGATTATCTACCGTGAAGTTCAGATTGACGGCATCCAGGAATCGCTGCTGAAGCGTGAACTTCCACAACTGATAACTGCTGTCATGCTTCTCGATGTTCGTATCAGGAGAAGACAGGTATCTGCCTGACAGAGCGGCATTGATGCGATAGAACGAACAGAGCTGACGATCGTAGTCGAGACGCCAGGTGGCGGTATGAGGACGAGGCTGGGAGAACTGGGAATCTACGCTTCTGCCACCTACATGGAGATAGCTGTAGTCGAGTTTCACACCTAGACCCATATCAGAACGGTACTGGGCACTGAAGTCGATACCGCTCACCTCTACTCCATCCTCATTGCAATAACGGGAAGCCACATCCGGCTGACCGGTTCCCGGGGTATAATCGGCATAATCCTCGGTAGTGATGCGCTTATCATACTTATTATAATAGCCCATGAGGGTAAGACTATACTGACCGGTCAAGAAGCCTGCATTCTTCACCCTGCCGGTATGCTCCAGTGCCAGGTTGAAGTTGTCGCTCTTCTCCGGCTTCAAATCCGGATTACCGTAAATCATCTGCATGCCTGCCATATCAAAGTTCATATACATCTCCTTCAAGGTTGGGGCACGGAATCCGCCGGCATAGTTGGCACGGATGGAAAAGCCCTTCCACTTGGTCATCAGAGCCAGACGACCGGTGGTGGCATGCTGGCTGGATGCTGAGAAGTAATCATGACGAAGGCTTGCCACGATGTTCAACCACTGCAAAGGATTGTAATCGAACTGGGCGAAGGCATCGTATGAATTCTGAGTCTTGGAACCATTGTTGGCAAACTGATAGGTGGTGAGATAATCGTTGAGGAAATCTGCACCTGCCGTCAATGTGTTCTTGCCGAAGATATGGGAATAGAGGGCACGGACGGTGTTCTGACGATTGGTATAATCGTGATCGTGCGTGCGCTCATTGTTCACAAATCGGGTCTTGTCATACTGGTCGAAGCCGTAAGAAATCTCCAGATTATCATTCTCCGAGAGATTCATCACGGTCTTCAGTCCGGCAGAATAATCCTTATAGTGATCATCGTAGTTGCTGCGATTGCTGATACGGGCGAAATAGCCGCCACGACCTATCAGCTTCACCTTGTTAGAGAGCTTGTAGGTAAGTCGCTCCTTCACATTGAAGGTCTCGCCACCATAGATATGGAGAATGTTGGATTCTGTATCGAAAGGACTGGTGAGCTGTACCTCATCTGATGTGGTGCGCTGGATGCTGGTCTGCGAATTCCATTTTCCGGCATTGAAGCTGAAGCTTCCGCCGTGGCGCCACTCCTTGTTGAAGTCGTTGTAGCGGGTGTTGACATTGGCAGTCCAAGGCTCGCTGTTTTCACGGGAGATGATATTGATGACTCCGGCTACGGCACTGGCACCATAGAGTGCCGAAGCAGCACCCTTCACAATCTCGATACGTCCTACATTATCCAAATTCAATCTGCTGTAATCTACATTATCCATGGTTTCGCCAGCCAATCGCTCGCCATCTACAAGGAAGAGCACGGCATTTCCACCGAAACCATTCATGTTGAGAGAAGTCTCCTGATTCATGGCATAGCCGAATTCCAGACCCGGCATCTGCTCGGTGAGGAGGTCCTGGATATTGGTAGCATCAGCTATCTTGATATCATTGGCAGTAATCAGACGGGTTACCACAGGAGCATCCTTCAGCGCCTTCGGAGTTCGGGTTGCGGTTACCACCACCTGATCGAGGGCTGTAGCATCAGGTTGAAGACGAAGGACATGCTGCTCACCTTTTCTCTCATCCGCTTTCAGTACGAAAGTCTGAGTCTGATAGCCCACAAAGCTCACCTTCACTCTCACCGCTCCATCCTTGCTGTAAGGAATGCGGAAATATCCGTCTTCATCAGTTGTTACCCCTCCCTTGGCATTCACCATCTGGACGGTGGCACCCACCAAAGGTGCGCCCGAATCATCGAGCACTCTACCCACGATATCTCCCTGGGTTTCGGCTTTCAGATTCAGGCACAATCCGCAAAGGATCAGGAATAGTGCGAATATCTTTTGTTTCATCGAATTATATCAAAGTTTATCCTGAAACAATCAGTTTACTTCTTACAAACAAACTTACCAATCATCGGCATAGGCATCTTGCCATACTGCACGGAATAGTTGACGGTCAGAGTGTTGTCCTTGAATGTACCCTGCAAAGTAACGGTATACTTCTTCTCAGCACCATTTATGGTAACAGTACCGGCATAGCTTTCCAGAGAGAAAGCATAAGCACCGTTAGAACCAGAAACCTTCACAGCAGGAACCTCCAGGGCAGGAAGGGCCATCATGCCCTCGCCACAAGCTGGCAATGTAACCTTGACTGTAGCATCATCAACTGCCTCGATCTTCATGGTAAGATTATCGTATGTAGAAGCCTGACCCATTACGGTCATATCCAGAGAGCTGGTGTATGAACCGGCAATCTCCTTGGCAGCTGCCACAGTATCATTATCATCATCGCTGCTGCAAGAGTTGAATGCTACACACATAGAAACCAAAGCCAACATCATGGCCATCATTGTCTTAAACTTTTTCATTTTTCTTTATTTTTCTTTTAGTTACAATATTATTTATTCAAGTCAGAAGTTAAAGAAGTTAAAGGAGTTATCGCTCCCTACGGTCGCTGAGGAGTTAAGACAATAGTCTTTTTGGCGTAGTTTTTAAGCAGCAAGACATACGTCTTAACTCCTTAACTTCTTTAACTCCTTTAACTTCCTGATATACGGAAATTCACTTATTTATCTTCCGGAACATAGATGATTTCGCCATTCTCCAGCTGGTAAGCAATGCCCACCTTCTTTCCCTTGTTGCCAGATTTATTGCTCCGGTCTTCCGAAGGAGTATAGCGATTGATCTTCTGTCCATCCTTGGTAATGATTTCCATATTCTCCTTGCCAGGGTTCTTCACCATCGTGAAGTTATCCTTGCTGAACATTTCCGTCATATTATAGCGCGAAACGAGTGCCACCATCAGGGCAAGGGCAAACACCATCGCCACATCGAAGAGGTTGCTCACTACGCTCATCGGATCATCATCCTCGCCATCATGCGAGAGACGACTTCTACGTCTTTGTCTCATAAATTATTACTATTGAATTCTTCACTCTTCGTTATTCACTCTTCACTTACAAGGTCTGCCATAAACTCGAGGTTGCTCATATCCTCGGTATACCAGCGGTTCTTGGTCTGCTTGGTTACAAAACCGATGGCTGCAGAGAACAATCCCACTACGGTGGTAGCGAAAGCCACCTGCATGTTGTAAGCCATCGAAGCAATATCGCCGGTAGAAAGACCTACCAGGGCTGGACCCATCGGAATCAAGGTACCCATCAAACCGAGCATCGGACCCATCTTCAGAAGAGTAGAAGGAAGAGAAAGATCCTTCTCAACGAACTGGGCATACTGGTCGAGAATACGGTTCACCTGCGCCTTGCTCTGGCGGTTGTCCACAAGTTTCTTCATATAGGAAACGATGACAGCCTGCTTGTTCTTAGGCAAGCGATCGCCCAAGGTATCGATATTATCGAGCGTCAGGGTGTTCATCTGTTCACGAATCTCCGCACCCGACTTGCGCTTTACAAGATACTGTCCGAAGAAACCTCCAAGGAGCAGCAAGGCTCTGAGGAAGAAGAAAATCAACAAAATAATCACAGGAACCAGCATGCCTGTGGAAATCCAAAACAATACGTCTGATATGTAATTCATTATACTCTATATTTTTTAATTTGATAATTGTAAATTGCCCATCCGATTGCCATTCCTACGATGACAATGGCGAAGACGCCGAGAAGCGAGAGGGCATCGAAACTGTTGAATCCAGCCACGGCTGTCCTGCCATTCACCGTGCCGATGATGCCCATCAATCCGAGCAACACCTCTACCAGGAAAAGCAGTTCCAAGCGGATTGGTCGCTCCGGCAAGAGCCATCTCAAACCGTAGGTGAATACCGGTGTCAAGACCAGCAGCACTACGGCAAGCACCCATGCCACTACCTGGAACGATACGCCGGGAAGCAGGAAGATGGTCATCACCAGAACACTGAACAGCACTGGGAATACCAGCAAACCCGGGAAGAACTTCAGGAAGATGAAGAACATCCATTTGCGGCGGCTCACATGTTCCGAAGTCTTCAAATCTACGTGGTGCACACAGAAAAGCATCGTGAGTGCCACGTCGATACTCAGCAGCACCGCCATATCGAGCATCAGCTTCTGGTCGGCTATCCAGGCCGCAATCTGCGTCTTCGACTGCTCGATGGCGAATGGCCAGGTCATTCCCACGAAGAAGGCTACGAGCACCGAGATGATCATAATCTCCTTCACTCCGTGGAAGGTCTGCTTCAGCACAAAACTGAAGCAAACCAATATCATCATTACTAAAACTAATGTCTCCACTATTAATATTATACTATTTAGTTTAGGGGGATATGTTATCCCCTTTACTATTCTACCATATTCTTTCTTCTCCGTCGAATCAGGATAGCCAACATCACGAAAGCAACGATGACGATGACACCTACAACGATGCCGCTCACCACAGTGGTGGTCTTCTGAGCATCCTCATTCAGCGTCTCCTTCTTCATCACCATACCCTTGTCGCTGCTGTTCTTCGCAGCCTCAGCATCACGGATCTGTTCTACATTCTGCTGATATTCCTTGGCAGAAGCAGCATCGGTCTTGCTGGCGATATAGTTGCGGAGCTTGGCATTGTCGCAGACAAAACCGGAGCATGAAGGCTTATACTTGTTCACGGTCTCGGTATGAAGCTTGGCAATGTCCTTGAGCTGCTGAGGAGTAGCCTTCCACATTCCCTTGCGGGCACTCTCCATCATCACGGCGGTCATCTCCATCAGCGCTGCCGGATTCTGCTTATCGAAGAACTCCTTGGTTCCGAGATGGTACTTGTCCTTGACATATACATTATATATCTCGTCCCACATCTCCTTATCAATCGCCTTTGGCTTCATCACATTCCAGCCGTAGGTATTGGTTACGATTTCTGCGAATGTGCTGGCACTGCTGGCTCCACCCTTCATCTTCTCCTTGATATAGGCTGGATTGAAGATAGTGGTTCTGCCCTCGATACCGATAGCCTCCTTCACCTCCTGCATTCTCATATTGCTATGGTTGCGATAGTCGGCGAGATAAGCATCCGGATCCTTACCGGTTACGTTGCGCACAGCGAGGTTCATACCTCCCATAAACTCATATACGTGGTCGAGACTCAAGGCACCCCAGGTGTTGCTCTGTCGTGGCTGAACCACCACATCGGTACGGGTCAGCGCTGCCTCGAAAGCAGCCTTGCGCACGGTCTCCCAGTTCTTCTCATCACCGTAGTAGGCACCCATATTGTTCATATAGACCTCGGCAATCTGACTCTCCTTATCCCAACGGTCGCCTGCGGTTACCATCTCCTGGATGCCGGTGCCATAGTTGCCGTTTACGCCACCAAACACACGATACATACTAACCTCGCGGGCTTCCTTTGGCGACATGCCCTTCTCTACGAGCACTCGTTCCGATTCGGTAACACCAGCTTTCACCAGGTTGTCGTATTTATCACCCTTGGCATTTGCAGCCATCTCTATCGCCTTGTTGATGAGGAAGAGACGGGATGCTGCCAGGTCGCGGAGCTGACCGGAAGTCTGGACCACGACATCGATGCGAGGACGGCCCAACTGCTTGGATGGGATGAGACGCAGATCGGTAACACGACCGAAGGCATCTCTTACCGGTTCTACACCGAGCATATAGAGAATCTGGGCGATGGTAGCACCCTCTGTTTCGATAAACTCGCTGCTCCAGAGTGTGTAGCTCACCTTACGAGGATATTCACCCTTATGTCGCTCACAATACATCTTGATGGTATTGTCGCAAAGTTCCTTCGCCTTCTCCCAGGCATCCTCCGAAGGTGTATTCTCTACATTGATGGAGAAGAGGTTTCTACCGGTAGGCAGAGTGTTCGGATTCACAATCAGATCACCACCAGGAGATGGAGCGGTAAAGCCGCCATTCAGGGCATTCATCAGAGAAGACATCTCGTTGAGCGGACTCTGACGGAGCGCCTCCGAATACTTGCCCACATTCTGCAAGGCATGCTCTACGGTAGTAATCGCCTGAGCCAGATGAATCTGCTGACGGGTATATTTAGGTGCCTTCGACATCATCATACCCTTATCTTTAGAAGATTTTTGAGACGCCTTGCCGGCTTTCGCCATCTTTGCCTTCTTCAAATCTTCCTGATACCATTTCTGGCCCTTTTTGATGGCTTCCATCATCTTATTCGGGAAGCGACCGGTCTGTTCCATCTTCTCAAAAGCCTCACGACTCATCTGCGGAATCTTCTTCTTATGAGAAACCTTGGCAGCACGGAGCTCGCTTACCGTACGGTGGTCCACCCTCTTCGGCTTCGCCTCCTTCGCTCCACCCATCTGGTCTGCCATCTGCATCATCATTTGGATAGGATCCGGAGCTGCCTGCATCGCCTCAACCTTACGCGCCATCTGGAGTTCGGCAGGAGTGATTCCTACATAACGGCAGATGTATTCATCAGAAACCGAGGCTGAACCCAGAAGCTGGGTCACAGTGTTGCGTGCCTTGCTCAGATAGAGACGGTCGAAAAGCTGCTTGTGCTTCTCCACACCCTCCTGGGCACGACCTTTCAGCTTATCTACTGCCAACATTCCGTAGGCAATAGGATCTGTAGCCATCGCATAGACGCTGGTGCGGACATCATCATTATCGTATGGCACACCCAGAGTATAGAGCTTGCCGGTAATCTTCTCATTAGCCAACTCTTCCGCAAAGTTCTCTACTCTTGCGATTTCATCTGCAGAATAAGGCTTGTTCATCTGCTTGGCATCGAGTCCCAGTTCACGGGCGATTCCCATCTTCACGGTCAGCGCCTTCACCTTGAGCGACTGTTCGGTAGATGCCTTCTTCTCGTATGACTGAATGGCATCACTCAACTGCTTGTAGGTCTGTCGCAACTCGCTCTCCTTGAAAGGAGGAGTGATATAGCTCTGGGTCTGGGCATAGGTGCGGCGCTTGGCAATCATCGCCTCGCCCACATTGCCGATGGTATATATATAAAGATGTGGAACCACACCAATCAATCGGTCACTCCAGTCGTTGCTGCCGAGTGCCACCTGCTTTCTCGGGGTATATTCCAGCGAGCCGTGGGTTCCGAAATGGATAAGTGCATCGGCACTGAAACCATAACGTGCCCAAAGATAAGAGGCGACATAGGTGTAAGGAGGTGCCTGGTCGGTGCCATGCACAATCTTGAAGGAGTCGCCTCCCACGCCTGCCATCACCTGTGGAAGCAGAGCCACATTACCGAACTGCAGTCTTGCCACCGCCAACTTTCCATCATCGGTAGCCATATATTTGCCAGGGAAGGAACCATAGAGCTGTTTCATCTCCTTGATCATCTTCTTAGACAAAGCCTTCTGGGTCCATCCGGCAAACTGCTGGGCGGTAACCAGGGCTGGATGTCCAGACTGGAGGAACTGGGTATAGGCACCCTCGGCATAGGTTCCGAAGACGGCACCCTGAGCCTGGATCATCTTTGCCAGTTCCTGAGGATTGGCTGGTAACTTGCCCACATTATATCCCTCATTCTTCAAGCGAACCAGGAGATTGTAGAGCGATGGAACCACTTCCATTCCCGAAGCGGTAAGTGCATTCTGACCCGGACCCTTGAAGTAGAAGATGGCGATACGCTTGCTGCTGTTCTTCTTGTTCTTCAGATTCACATAGCCCTGCACGCTCTCCACGAAGCTCTCCATTCTGTCAGGGATGCCGTAAACCTCCTGCAAGCCCTCCTTGTTGATACGCTGACCGAAAACCACGTATGGACGGATGGCACCATCAATCTCCGGAGTCACGATGCTCTGCGACATGAAGCCGCCGTTCATTCCCTGCTTGTCGTTCTCCCAATCGGTGGTCAAACGGTTGATATTAAGAGGTGAGAACAGAGGAATATTCTTCTGCTTCAGGAACTCTACGAAGTAATCGCCCAGTCTGCCGTGCGCCATATTCACTACGGCATTCGCCTGGATACTGTCGGCATGATGACCGGCGATAAAGCTCTGAAGCTTATTGATGCGATACACCATGAATCCCTTCTTTTCGAAAGCTTTTTCCATATCAGGAGCCGCACCCATAAAACCAGTAAGCATGATGGTAGGAGCACCTTCTTTATATAAACCGTTCTTTGCCAGGAAGGCATTGTACTCGCGGATGCTGTTGAAGCCCAACTCATCACCCTTTTCATCTTTCGGGTCGAAATGAGTCAGGAGATAGTCTGGTCGCTCATTCACACGTTCCGGTTCAGGGGCCATGAACTTCTTTCCGTCGATAAACTTACGGATGTAAGCGAGCATGCTCTGATAATTCTTCTTGCCGCCGTTCTCGATGTACTGCATCAGATAATCGGCATCGAAGTTATCTACTGATACGATATTGTTGGCTGGGTTGGTAGCAGCATGAGTCAGGGTTGGCACCTTGTAGGAAGCCTCTTCCAATTGCTTGCGCTGGTTCTCGTCAATTCGGAGTCCCATACCATTCACGATAATCATATCGTAATCTCCCAGATGGTCGAAATCATCGGTTGTGATCTCACTCAGTTTAATCATCGCATTGTCGTTGGCATGCGAAATCTGTCCCAGCGCAATAGCCTGATAGTTAAGGAAAGCGATGCGGGTAGTACCCACCCAGGCAGAGTAAGCCTTCGCCAGACCTCCCAGAACAATCACGGCCAATAAGGCCAGGAAGATGTGTTTCTTTTTAATCTTTCTGATTTTTCCTAATCCTTTTTTCATATCTATTCCTTTTCTATTCCTTTTATCGGGCTGCAAAGGTAAGGCTTATTTAGAAATCGTACAATACCTAGAAATTGTGATTTTTACATTTTTTATACTTACAAGTAGGTATCAGAGTGAAAGGTTCTGCTTACAATCTCCTAATAAATGAGTAGCTATTTCACGGTTTTACGGAATTAAGTTTGGTAGTTTCGCATAAAAACTGTAACTTTGCAACATAAATCAAACAGAAACTTTATAATAATGAAGAAACTGATTCTTAGCGCTGCTCTTCTGGCAGCATCTCTGGCATCCCATGCCCAGCAAGGTCCATTGTGGATGCGCTACCCAGCCATCTCGCCTGATGGCTCTACCATCGCTTTTGCCTATAAGGGCGATCTCTATTGCGTTCCTGCCAATGGTGGCGAGGCACGCCAGTTGACGACCAACGCAGCTTATGACTCTCAGCCTATCTGGAGCCCTGACGGCAAGAAGATTGCCTTCACTTCCAACCGCGAAGGCAGCCTGGATGTTTACGTCATCTCTACCAAGGGTGGTGCGCCAACCCGACTCACCACCAACAGCGGCAAGGAGACTCCTATCGCCTTCAAGGACAACGACCATGTGCTCTTCTCTGCCAACATCATGCCTACAGCCCAGAGCAACCTCTTTGCATCTAACGAGTTTTCGCAGGTTTACGAGGTAAGCACAGAGGGCGGTCGTCCTAAGTTGTATTCCGTTCTTCCGATGGAGAACATCAGCATCAACAAGAACGGTCAGGTGCTCTATCACGACAAGAAGGGTTACGAGGATGCATGGCGCAAGCACCATACCTCTCCTATCACCCGAGATATCTGGATGCTCGACAATGGAAAATATCAGAAGCTTACTACCTTCAAGGGCGAGGACCGCAACCCGGTATGGGCTGCCGACAACCAGAGCTTCTACTATCTCAGCGAGCAGGACGGTTCCTTCAACATCTACCGCCGCAACATCGCAAGCGGAAAGGATACACAGATTACGCAGCAGAAGAAGAATCCTATACGATTCCTCACCTCTTCCGATAATGGTTTGCTCTGCTATGGTTTCGATGGCGAAATCTATACCGTAAAGGAAGGTGGACAGCCGCAGAAGGTCAACATCTCCATCACAACAGATAACGATGAACCAAGCCTCATTCGCAAGGTCCAGTCTTGGGGTGCTACCGAGATTGCGCTTTCTCCAGATGCCAAGGAGGTGGCTTTCGTGATGCACGGCGATGTATATGTTACCTCTACAGAATACAAGACTACCAAGCGAATCACCGATACTCCTCAGCAGGAGCGCAACCTGAGCTTTGCTCCTGATGGCAGAAGCCTGGTCTATGCTTCTGAGCGCAATGGCGTATGGCAGATTTTCCAGGCTAAGATCAAGAACGAGAAGGAGAAGAACTTTACTTACTGCACCGAGATAGAAGAGGAGCAGCTCACCAAGACCAATGTTACTTCTCAGTATCCTGCCTACAGTCCTGACGGCAAGGAGGTGGCTTTCTATGAGGATCGTGCTACCCTCCGCATCATCAACCTGAAGTCGAAGGAAGTACGCACCGTACTCGATGGCAAGTACAACTATTCTTACGCTGATGGCGACATCTGGTTTGAATGGAGTCCTGACAGCAAGTGGCTCATGTGCAGCTACATCGGTAATGGCGGATGGAACAACACAGATATCGCCGTAGTAAAGGCTGACGGAAAGGAAATGCACAATATTACCGACAGCGGTTACAGCGACAGCAACGGCAAGTGGGTACTCGACGGAAAGGCTATCCTCTTCGAAAGCGACCGTGCCGGTTATCGCAGTCACGGTTCATGGGGTGCAGAATATGATGCCTATCTCATATTCCTCGACCTCGAAGCCTACGACCGCTTCCGCATGTCTAAGGAGGAACTCGAATTAGCCGAGGCCAACAAGGACGAGAAGGAGAAGAAGGCTGACGAGAAGGAGGAGAAGAAGAAGGAAAACAAGAAGAAGAAAGAGGAGAAGACCGGAAAGATTGAGGTGGATAAGGTAAAACCGCTCGAACTCGACTTCGAGAACTGCCGCGACCGTGTAGTCCGTCTTACCGTCAACTCATCCAATATGGGTGATGCCATCCTCGACAGCAAGGGAGAGAAGGTATATTACCAGGCAGCCTTTGAAGGTGGCTACGACCTCTGGTGCCATGACCTGAAGGAAGGCAGCACAACCCTGATGATGAAGGGTATCGGTGGCGGCGGCTTCGTTGCCGACAAGGACATCAAGAACCTCTTTCTCTGCAATGGCAGCAGCATCAAGAAGATTGACCTGGGCAGCAAGGCTACTACCAACATCGACTTTGAGGCTCCATTCAACTACAAGCCTGCCGAGGAGCGCCAGTATCTCTTCGACCATGTATGGCGCCAGGTGGCTGACAAGTTCTACGATCCAAAGATGCAGGGTGTGGACTGGGAGTACTATCGCAAGGTATATGAGAAGTTCTTACCTTATATTAATAATAACTTCGACTTCGCTGAGATGTTGAGCGAGATGCTGGGTGAACTGAATGCCAGCCATACCGGTTGCCGTTATTATGCTGGCGGTGCATCTCTTTCTACCGCAGCTCTCGGTGCTTTCTTCGATCCTAGCTACGAGGGTGACGGCTTGAAGATTCAGGAAGTCATCAAGCGTGGTCCTTTTGCTGTAAAGAAGAACGAAGTTACTGCCGGCTGCATCATCGAGAAGATTGATGGCGAGGCTATCAAGGCAGGTAAGGATTACAACGCATTGCTCGATGGAAAGGCCGGCAAGAACGTGCGCCTCACCATCAAGAACACCAAGGGCAAGACTTTCGACCTCACCATCAAGGCGATTTCACAGGGTGCTCAGCAGGAGCTTCTCTACAAGCGCTGGGTGGATAGAAACCGTGCCATCGTGGACAGTGTATCAAAGGGCAGAATCGCCTATGTTCACGTAAAGGCAATGGACAGCGAGAGCTTCCGCACCGTATATAGTGAACTCTTGAGCGACAAGAACCGCAACAAGGATGCCGTAATCGTGGATGAGCGTCACAATGGTGGCGGCTGGTTGCACGATGACCTCTGCACCCTGCTCAGCGGCAAGCAGTATCAGGAGTTTGTGCCTCATGGAAAGGTTGTGGGCAAGGATCCATTCAACAAGTGGACCAAGCCATCCTGCGTTCTGATCTGCGAGGACGACTACAGCAACGGTCATGGTTTCCCATGGGTATATAAGGAGTTGGGCATCGGTAAGCTGATTGGTGCACCGGTAGCAGGTACAATGACTGCCGTATGGTGGGAGACCTTGATGGACCGCAGCCTGGTATTCGGTATTCCACAGGTAGGTTGCCGCGATATGCGTGGTACCTTCGGCGAGAACACCACCCTCTATCCAGACGTCGAGGTGTATAATTCTCCAGAGGATTACATCACCGGACATGATACCCAGCTCATCAGAGCCGTAGAGGAAATGATGAAGAAGTAAGAAAAGGAACAAAAAAATCAAGAAGAAGAGGGTGTGCCATAAACCAATGACACACCCTCTCGTATATTTACAGGCTTGGCATCTGAATCTCAGGAATCACCAGATCAGCCTCATCTTCTATCTTGTTGCTAAAAAACATACAATAATATATAGGCATATAAGTGATTCCGTTTTCTGTATAAACCTTCTGCTCATTGCTCAGCACCACAGCCTCATGAATATGATATTCTGGGGTATCCAGGAACTTATCAAGTGCACTATGCACCATATAATCCTTACCCGACTTGATTTCCACAGGCAAGACTGTCAGGTTTCTGTAATCATCTATCAGATAATCCACCTCACCTTTCTGCTTGTTATCATAATAATGAAGCACATAACCATGGGCATGAAATTCCTGAGCTATGACCGACTCATATACAGCACCCAGATTCACACTCCGCTCATCCCTCAACACGGCATTGATATTCGTACCATAAAGAATACTGGTCAATAACCCCACATCGTTCATATAGAGCTTCAGTAAATTCTTGCTCTCCGACTCTATCAGTGGAAAACTAGGATTGCTGATAGCCTGCACCGACAAAGCTACCCCAGAATTCGTAAGATACTCAAATTCCTCAGCATAGTCGCTAAATTGCTTATGCGCCTTCAAGCCTTCAATATTCTTTACGATGATACGCTTTTTCTTATTTTCCATGTTCGATGGAATCATATCATATATCTTTCTGATAACAAGTTTGCGCTCATCATCATACTGCGATGCATCTATCTTATAAAGCGCATGAATATCCCGCTGAATACTGCGCACTTGAGCCATATTTCTATTTTCAAGAAATTTATTGACGGCATCAGGCATTCCTCCCACGAGCAGATAAATCTTAAACTGCTGGAGCATATAGTTATGCATCGACTCATTCAAGGCTTTTCTATCCAGAAAACTATGCCGCATGCTCTCTATCGCCTCCTTTCCACACCCCATCGCCCACAAGAATTCCTCGAAATCAAGAGGATACATCTGTTGGACTGCGATACTGCCGATGGGCACAGAAGGGGTTTGCGACAAGGCGACACCCAGTTGGGAGCCACTAGCCACATATCGGTATTTACCATCCTCGTTGAGAAACTTAAGCATGGTCATCAAATGAGGATAACTCTGTATTTCATCAAGAAAAACCAGGGTATCATCCTTACTTCCGAGATTGTTACCTGCCATGGCACCCAACTGCAAGTAAAAGTCTTCCTTGCTCCTTACTGTTTTAAAGATACCATCTCCCTCTTGGTCTGCCTTGAGATTTATCTCAACAAAATGCTTGAAAAGTTTCTTTCCCACATATCTTATCAGATACGATTTACCTATCTGCCTTGCACCATTGACAAGCAGAATCTTCCGAGGTTCGTGAAGGAGAAATTTCTCCAAATTTTCTGCAAATTTACGTTCTAACATAAGCCTTTCATTTAATCCGGTGCAAATATACTCATTTTCAATTAATTACACAAGCTTTCAGGACTTTTTCTTTTATTTTAGACCCCAAAAATAGGAATTATTCCGTTAAAATATGGGGTAAAAAGAGGAATTATTCCGTTAAAATAGAGGGTTAAAACAGGAATTATTCCGAAAAATCATCTTATACATCAAAAGAGCGTGGTCGCCAAACGAGGCAATCACGCTCTTTCTTTATTAACATTATAATATTCCGAAGATAAAAGAAAAACTTAGCAAACTTTTTTCTTTCGCTCACAATAGCGTTCGCATTGGGCACAGATGTCATATCCCAGCATGGCACCCAGGATGAAATCCTCTTCCGGCGTAAGCTGGCATAATGGTTTGGTGACTATCATGCGGATAGCATCCAGGCATTCCTTCTTACCAAAGAAGAGATTCAGACGGTCGTTGCCAACCGGCTGGATAATGTAATCAATGTTCTGACGTTCTAATCTTGTTATGGCAAAAGACTCATATTTCTTGTTGAAGGTGTAGAGCACCAGGCGGCGCACGCCCTTCTTATATTCATATATATGATTCATCAGAACCTTCAAATCTACTGGTGTTGCGATTTCCTGCTGCATACTATCCGAATTAATCTAGTTTAAAATCAAGAATCAGAGAATTCCATCATTCTCTAATTCTTGAAAGATATATTTTAGAAAAAATTATAACGCTGGTTTGATGGCCTCGAGCCATGCATCGATGCGCTCCTCTGTCTTGTCGTCCTCGTTCACCTCATCGAGTGCGAGTCCCAGGAACTTGTCGCCATCAATCGCCTCACTGTCATCATAGGTGTATCCGTCTGTAGATACGCCAGGCAATACGGTAGCGCCAGCCTCAACTGCAGCATCATAGAGTTCCTTCATGCCGCCACAGAATGTATCAGGGTAAGACTCGCTGTCGCCACAACCAAACAGGGCCACAGTCTTGCCAGCCAAGCCGGCACTCTTCAGCGTCTTCACGCCATCATACCAGTCATCCTGCATCTCGCCGGCACCCCAGGTAGAAGTACCGAGAATCAGATTCTCATGACTTGCGATAGTAGCATCATCGACATTAGCTACATCTACAGCTTCCACGCCCAACTTAGAGGCGATGGTTTCGGCAATCGACTGGCATGAGCCAGTAGAAGAGCCATAAATTACGATTGTTGTTTTCATTTGTCCTTAATCTCTTTTAGTTACATTTATTTTCGGGTGCAAAGATACATCCTTTTTCCATTATCTGCAATACCTAAAAATGATGGTTTCGCAGAAATACCTAAATATGGGGATAGGAGAAAAGTTTTAGGATGGTTATCCTAAAACTTTCTTAAATGCATGAGAGTGTGTCATAAATCCATGACACACCCTCTTCTGTTATTTGTCAATTTCAGCACGTATGAACATACCATTATAGCTGTAATAGAGGTCGTAACCAGGAATATCAATTTCATATCCGCCAACCTCTTTTTCAATTTTATAAGGCTTCAGATCAGGATACTTCTTTGCTATATCCTCAGCTATGATAAAAGGAATAATGCCTATAGGCAGCACAGAGTATTTGCAGTCAACACTCTTCCACTCTCCCTTCTCATCGAACTCCACTTGAGAGCCATCACTGAGCCATACTTCATATTCCCAAAAGCCGTCGTCTTTCTCCTTTTCCACACGACTGTATGTTGCATCAGCAAAATATTGCTTTACAAACAGCTGTGCCGGTATCGGTAATGCTACGTTATCAAACTCTTTATCTTCACTGCTGCATGAAACTGTAAAAAGTACCAGTAACATCGCAAATAATGTGGTAATAAATGGTCGTTTCATATTCATAATGTTATTGTTTAAAATTACTATAATATATTCTATAATCTCTTGAATCTAGGTTTATTATGCAGATTCGTATCTGTTGGTTACAAATATAATAGTTTTATTTTAGATAAGAATGATTTCAAACTCAAATTAACTATAATTCAATATTTTTTTATTTTTCCATTTGTCCTACTGCCATAGTTCTTAGTTGTATCAGCAAAGATAGCAGTCACTTGATACCTCAACTTGTTATATTTGGGTAATTCCCCAACTTTTTGGGGAATATTTCCACATACTTTCCTCATTTTCCACACCATCCACTCTTGACACAGAAGACATAAATACCTGATAATCAACGCACATCGTTTTTACTCGCCTTTTTGGCACGCAGATTGTGACTATGAATAGCGGGTTCGACAACGAATCCACATAGAAAGTAAGTAACATTAAATAGTAACAATTTAAAAAAGATAAGATTATGAAGAAGTTTATGTTTGCAGCTATCGCAGCTATGGTAATGGTTTCAGTAAGCAACGTTTTTGCATCAAGCAGAATGGTAGGTAACGCAGAGGTAGCACCAGTTGATACCGTAGCTCCAGAAGCACCTTCAGATACATTGGCAACTGGTACTTCTATCCAGCCACAGGCAGGTGTTGAGGATTCTACAAAGACAGAAGAGAATACTCAGACAACAGAAGAGCCAGCAAAGGTTCAGGAAACTCCACAGGAAGAAACAACCCAGCAGGAAGCAACTGAACAGCAGGCTACAGAGCAGCAGACAACTGCCGAGTAAAAGATAAAGAACAGTTCATTTTGCAGCGTTATTCATATAATAGGATTTAGTTTTTAAAGGTAATTAGACTTATTCAGGTTACAATAGATATTGCATAGATAGAAATTACAAGGTAGAATTTTAGGTTCGGTTTTTGAAAGTGAATCCTGCTGGCAGTGATGCCGGCAGGATTCTGCGTTTAATCGCCTCTGTTAAACTCATCAAGTATCTGACGAAGATTATCATCAAGCACATTATTATATACACAACGAGCCAGTTCTTCTGGCATTTCTATCCCTTTGGTTGCAACAGCTATTCCTCCAGCCATACACGCCATAGTATCTGCATCACCGCCAAGAGAGATGGCATTACGGATAACAGAAGTATAACTATCTGCTTCGAGATATGAGATGATAGATTCAGGAACACTTGTCTGGCAAGTATCCGTAAATCCATAATCGGGACGTATTTCTGCAAGAGTACGGTGAAGATTGTACCCTTCAAAATGAGCCTCAACGTAATCGCATATTTGCTTCTTATCTTTTCCTTGACGAGCCAGGAAGATACAAGCAGCTATAGCCTGCGCCCCCTTTATACCTTCAGGATGGTTATGAGTCACCTCTGCAGAAATCTTAGCAAGTAGCAAAGCCTCATCCAATGATTTGGCATAAAAGCCACATGGACTTACTCGCATGGCAGAACCGTTACCATAGCTGTTGTAAGGTTCCTTTTTCCTACTAATAATCCACCGTAAAAACTTCTGCCCATAGCCGGCAAACATATACTTCCGTCCCAATTCTTTCATGCACTCCACGAGCTTCTCGTGGCTATGTTCCGGATCAATCGTCAGCCATTTTGCTACAGCCAAGGTCATAACCGTATCATCCGTAAAACGAGGCTCTTTGTATATATCGAAGTCCCTATGCTTTACCGGATGAAATTCATACGTAGCCCCGAAGCAATCACCAGCGATTGCTCCAATGATACCAGTTGTAGGTACAGTTTTACAAGTTAAATGTCCCATGAATATTTTCTACTAGATGGAAATATCTGATTATTAATGTTACAATAAATGCATAGAAGCCAGCCAATGCATCGTCAAGCATACAGCCCCATCCACCATGAATATTCCGGTCTATCCATCTGCAACCAAGCGGTTTAGTTATATCTATCACTCGAAACAACACAAAACCTATTGTAGCAAGGGATATTGAGACATAAGCTGAACCATCTACACAAACAGCAGCTAAAGCTGCAACCCACGTTCCAAAGAACTCATCAATAACGACAGCCCTTGGGTCTTCACCCCAATATTTCTCCATCACATTATCTGTCCAGACTCCAATCAACAAAGAACTAACAACCAATAAAATTGTAGCCACCATCAACCCTACCGGAGAAAGGACATAATAAAGACCTATCCAAATGAGCAAAGCCAGGAAAGCACCTGCTGTACCAGGTGCTTTAGGTACAAAACCTGTGCCTAATCCTGTGGAAATAATTACATGAAGCCAGGGAGCTTCACCTAACTGTTTATTATTGTTATTACTCATATTATTTTCCAAACAATGCCTTCAGAACCATCCTACCAATTTTTCTTTCCAATCCTGCCTTTGAGGTTGGAATACCTGTCTCACGAGCAAACTTTTGTTTTGCTTGCGTGATACCTAAAGCCCGATTTAAGGAGAATGACACTCCTGGTATTTTAAACTTAGACATATCTTTATATATTTTAGAAATTGATAAAAAAGAGTTGCGCCTTCTATCTTAAAGAATAACGCAACTCCTTCTATTTTATTTTAGATTTTCTTTAGCAAACTCCAAATTTCACGAATCCAAAGCACAAGTGAAGAACCAACGATGATGATTACCCAATCCTCAAACTTCAAACCAGTTACATTGAAGAAATTCTGCAAACCAGGAATCTCTACCATAGCAATCTGACCAGCCAAAATGATAGTTGCAATAATCAACAAGCCCTTGCATCCCTTGAAATGAAGCGCACTCTTACCTGTTTCAAATGCTCTTGCACAGAAGAGATAGAAGAAGTGAGTCATCACGAAGATGGTGAAGAATAAGGTCAACTCGTAAGGAGTAAGACCATCAGATGCACCTAACTGAACGTTGAGTAAATCTGTTAACTGCGTAATATTCGAATGCTCAAAGACATAAAGTAATACAAGCAGCAACACAAAGAAGAATCCACCTACGCCCAAGATGTTCTGATACATCGCCTTATTCAGGATAAAGGCATTTCTATCTCTTGGCTTATCTTTCATCACGCTCTCTGATGGAGGCAAAGATGCCAATGCCATTGCAGCAAAAGTATCCATAATCAAGTTCACCCAAAGCATCTGAGTTACGGTAAGCGGACTTTCCTCGCCCATAAATGCGCCAAAAAGAACGATAAAGCAAGCAGCCACATTCACAGTCAACTGGAAGAGCAAGAAACGTTGGATATTCTGATAGAGTGAACGTCCCCACATCACAGCCTTACCAATACTACTAAATGAGTTATCGATAATGGTAATATCAGATGCCTCCTTTGCTACAGAAGTACCATCACCCATAGACAAACCAACATGAGCAGCCTTCAAAGCAGGGGCATCGTTGGTTCCGTCACCAGTAACAGCAACGACTTGGTTCTTCCTTTGCAAAGCCTCAACTAATCGTTTCTTATCCATAGGACGAGCACGAGAGATTATCTTCAAATCTAAGACTCTCTTATCCAACTCTCCATCAGAAAGAGCAGCAAACTCTGGACCAGTAATAATATTCTTATCACCATTCTTTGCTGTCCACAGACCAATTTGGCGACCGATTTCCTTAGCAGTACCAGGAGTATCACCAGTAACAATCTTCACATTGATTCCTGCATTCATACATTCAGCAACGGCTGCAGGAACATCCTGACGAACAGGGTCGCTGATAGCCACAACACCCATAAAGGTTAAATTATCAGCCACAACCTTACCATCCTTTAATACGTCAGCCTCACCATCAATTATTTGATAAGCGAAGCCGAGGGTACGCATAGCTTGATTCTGATATTCAACCAACTGATTCTCAATATCGGTTTTAGAAACTTTGTTCTCGATGTTCTTGCACAAACCACTTACAATTTCAGGAGCACCCTTGACATAGAGAATTGTCTTGCCTTCAAACAAGGAAGACTTAACAATTGTTGCCATATACTTACGATCTGTAGAGAAAGGCAACTCCTCCAAAGCCTCAGCAGACTCACGCAAATTCAGATAATCAACGCCAGCCTTCTTGAGCCAAAGCAACAAAGCACCCTCCGTAGGATTACCCAAGACTTTTACAGCCTCAGCATCTGAATAATCCAAAGAAGCTGTTGAATTGACAGCGATACCTTCCTCTATCAACAGACTTTCCTTATCATTACCCAACGTCTGAGCAGAAAGACCATAGAAATTGGTATCATGCACTTGCATCTGATTCTGAGTCAAAGTACCAGTCTTATCGGTACAGATAACAGTCGTAGCACCCATCGTCTCACAAGCATGCATTTTACGAACTAAGTTGTTGGTCTTCATCATTCGAGTCATACTATAAGCCAAGCTCAGAGTAACAGCCATTGGCAAACCTTCTGGTACAGCCACAACGACAAGAGTCACAGCAATCATCAAGGTATCCAACGTGTATGTAATCAACTTAGCAATTTGTTCACCTGGCATCAAAGTATCATGGAAATAGACTACCATACCCATCAATATCACGAAATAGCCAATGATTGATGGAACAACAGCCTTCCAACTCCAGTCGTCAAACTTTTTAATAACCATCCAGAAGAATATAGCTGTAGGAACCGCCAATGTCAAAACAATAGGACTCCAATCAAAGAACACCATCAGCTTGAGAACAATGATAAGGGCAGCAAAGATATAACTCAACTTGGTTATCAAGTCTGCCAATCCATCCAACTGTTCATTTAATGGGGTGCGAACGCTATCATCTATCTGGGCAGCCTCAAAGACTTTACCATTTTCCGTTTTGTCACCAACTGCCAAGGCTTTGAAAATACCATGACCTTCCATCACCTTTGTACCACGCATCACATGGTTAGAAGGGAATGTTGCATCCTTATCAAACTCCTGTTCATGAATTGTTTTATGGCAAATAGGCTCACCTGTCAAAGAAGACTCATCAACATTCAAGGTAATCGCCTCTAAAAGTTCACCATCAGCAGGAATCTCCTCACCTGTATTTAACACGACAATATCACCAACAACGACATCTTTCTTCTTGATGGAAGTTGTGTTTCCATTTCGGATTACCTCTACCATTTCGTCGTCATTAACTTGGTTGAGGACAGAGAACTGCTTATCAGCCTTTAACTCAAAGATAAAGGCGATACCAGTGGCAAGCAAGATAGCCACAAAAATACCAACTGGCTCAAAGAATGTCTCTGCACCTTCATGCAATCCCCAAAACTCATAGCAAGAAATGCCGATAGACAACACTCCGGCTATCAGCAAAATGATAATCAGAGGGTCGCCAAACTTCTCTAGGAATTGTTTCCATAAAGGTTCTTTCTCCGGTGGTGTCAAGATATTGGCACCATGTTTACTACGGCTTTCGAGCACTTGGGCATCGGTCAAGCCTGTGTAATGATGTTTTTGTTCCATAATATAATTGTATTTAATTGATTTTTTGCTTATGTGTAATACGCAACACTTTCTTCGTATTGTCTATTTCTATCTTTCCCAATTTACTCAGAACACTTTGTCCTAGAAGCAAAGGGGCTGCCTGATTGCGGACAACAGAAGCCTTGATATTATTCAGATGTAAAGAACCGAGTTTTACATCTTTCAAATTAATAATCGTACCTTCCGTTATGTTTCCATCAGCAGTCTGATAGTTCTGTTTCCCGATAATGTCTGAAGAAGACAAGAAGTCATTCTTTGCCATAAATGTGGCCTCAACAGAAGAAATAGAAACATCAGTAGCACCTGTATCAAAGATGAAATGCAAAGGCAAGCCGTTGATCACACACTTCACCTTGCAAACACCACCCTCTTTGGTAAATGAAATCTCTTCTACTTTCAATTCGTATGCAGAATCATCCCCATCTGCATCAGCGGCTATCTCCTGCAGGTGCTTTTCTTCATACTCTTTCAGTAAGACCTTAAATTCTTCAGTATTACGTATATTATTCAAATCTCGGTCGCGCTTAATGTGAGCAAAACGTCTATAACCATTCTCTAAAGACTGACGAAGATACGAAAGAGCTTTTTCTTTCTCTCCCATTACAGAGTAAAGACATGCAGCATCATAACAATTACCCTTTTTATCTTTATCAAGTATTGTATTCAATACCTCTATAGCCTTATCTTTCTGTCCCAAATAATAATAAGCATAAAAAGAACATTCAGCATCTTCAGGTATAGAATCCAAACGAACAACTTGCTTGAAATCAGACACAGCCTTAGCATTTTCACCTTTCAAACGATATAGAACACCCCTATTCAAATACGCATAAGCCACATTTGGCTGCAAGGTAATGGCCATGGTATAATCTTCCAAGGCCCCTTCAATATCACCAGAATGATCCTTAAACCAACCTCTTTGATAATATCCAGCAGGCTCATCTGGGGTATTTGCTATATAATCACTCATGGTCTTTATTGCTTCCTGAGTACGTCCTGCATTATTTAGAATATTTGCCTTTTCATACAAATAATTAGCTTTTACAGAATCTAAAGCTATCGCTTGATTACAATACTCTAAAGCCTTATCATAATCACCCAATTTATTATAACATTGAGATATACGATTAACTGTTATGATATTGGATTCCTTCTCCAATGCCTCTTTATAATATGCTATAGCCTTAGTATATCTTGCAGTTTTTTCAAAAGCTACACCTAAATAATAAGTCCAAGAATTATCATTTGCATCTTTAATATTTTGGACTTTTAATTTTGCTATAGTCTGCTCAAATGCAGAATCTGCCAATTCCTGCAATTCATAAAAAGCCTTATCATCATTATCAATATATAATGCAGTTATCACATCATCTATAGCCTCATTATATTTTTTCTGTCCCATGTAACTTTCTGCACGGAAAGAGTAAGCAGAAGAATAATTTTGGTCTAATTTTACGACATAATCAAACTGTTTGATGGCATCCCCATAACGTTTCTGGGCATTAGCATTTCTACCTATACCCATATATCCCATCACATCCCCTTCCTTCAAGGAAATCATCTTTTGGTAATCCCTATCTGACAAATCATATTTCGCCAGCTCATAATAAAGTTGAGCTCTAGCTTCATAATAACGAGTATCATTAGGCATCGCATTGATTGCAAAACCACAATCCTTTAAAGCTTGAACCGTATCTTCTAGATTCAGATACACTTTTGCTCTGGTTGCATAAGCAAAAGCCCTAAACTCTTTATCCTTTACAGGAATCTTCTTGACTGCAACATTTGCCGCAGTCAAAGCTCGACCAAACTCTTCGTTATAATTTCTCACCAAAGCTATCCATGCAAAGGCGTACCCATTGTCAGGATGTTCATTGATTTCCTTGTTCAGGTAATCGAGAGCTTCCTCTGCATTATTGTTATTGATAGCTTCTACACCCCGACTATAATTATAGCTATCAGGTCGTTTGATGTTGTCCGCAAATATTGCAGAAGAACACAACACTAAGATTGATAAGATAAATTGTCTCATAATATTTATTCTTTATTTTTATAAAACAGTTACTTACGGACAGAATTCATTAAACCATCCAAGTAGACTCCATCATCTCCTTCATGGTAAGGATTAAATCGGATAGAACTTAATAATTCTCCAAGATAATCATCAGTGCCTCCATCATAAGCAGAAACAAGACAAACTTTTCCCGAACCTGAGTCAAACATCATTATAAATCGCCAATAAAGTTCCTTTCCGTTCACGTCATATTTTTTCACCTTTACAAAACAGAGATGCCCATTAATCTCACGAGAATCATTCTCTACCATAGAACCTGGATATTCAGCAATCTCTTGATTTTCCCAATTATTCCAATATGAGTTTACATTTTGCAGAGAATTATCTGCATCAAAATCACTACAAACTATAATGTTACCGACAGACTCACTTTCAAGATTGAAAATTGTAAGTTCTTGTTCCTCTTTCTCTGAGCATTTAAACCCCATTGGTCTTGTAAATATCACTCTACCATCAGAAAACTCACCTTCTTTTAGATTGGTCTTCATTTCAGTCATGAAATCCTTGCTTTTATTGTCAATAACACGATGTACGTCAAGCATCCCCCACATCAAGAATACTATAGGAGCCAATATCATCGTAGGGATGATATAATAATCCCGCCGTAATATTTTCCTAAAGTCATTGGGTATTACTTCTGCAACCTGACTTGAATTTAACAAATACGCAAACCAGACAACTCCCCAAATCACTCCACGAAACACATGCTTAAAACTTCCCAAACCATTTTCATCGAACTCACCATTTAATAGAGTCAAAAAATTTGAAGCAAAGCATAAGACCACATAAGTTTTTCCTAAAAATACCGCATTAGGCTTTCTTTTACAAAAAGCCACAAGAGTATATATAGCAAGAGCAAACAAAATAACACCACTAGCTATATCTGTCATTCCCAAAACATAACTTCCACTATAATCCTCTATATTAAATGTAATTATTGGATATATTGCACTTACTAAACCACCTACAATGATGGAAAACAAAAAGAAAGAAAGCCAACCATGAATTCTTGTTGTTTCCAACAAAGATTCACTCGTTATCTCTTCCTCTTCATCAAGTTCTATATTCATGTTGCGCACATTATCACTAAGCAATATTGCGCCATCTTTCTTCTCTAAATCTATACTCATAATTTTTATATTACATTGTTAGAACATTTCTTGTTTACTACTTTGCTCCGTATTGAAATTACCATTACGCAGAGAAATTAGCTCATAGTTAAGACCTTGGTAATCCAAAGTAACGGCATTATATTTTGAGAAAGACTCATTAGCTACTCTCCTGCTATCAACAAAATGATAATGAGAGGGGCACCAAACTTCTCCAGGAATTGTTTCCATAGAGGTTCTTTCTCTGGTGGCGTCAAAATATTGGCACCATGTTTACTACTGCTTTCGAGCACTAGGGCTTCGGTCAAGCCTGTATAATGATGTTTTTGTTCCATAATATAATTGTATTTATTTGATTTTTTGCTTAAGTGTAATACATAACACTTTCTTCGTATTGCCTATCTCTGTCTTTCCCAATTTACCCCAGGAACGTTTAAATCAAACTTTAGCATTTGCCTCTTCTTCTAATCTCAGTCTATCATACTCCTCTTTAAAGCTACGTTGAGCATCAAAGAAGCCAGTAAGCATTGCAACCATATAGTTTTCTATCTGAGGGATTTGAGGAATAAGCAAGCATTGTCGTTTGGTATGAACAGCAAACTTTTGACTCTTCTCGTCTATAGAATACATCAATGTAAAACCTTGTCTAACATTGATAGTATTTATAGCTTTACGTACACGGCTAACATCATCGAGGTTATCCAAGTCAACAGTTCCCCACCATGTATCCCAAATTGTTATCATGAGACCATCTTCCCAAGTTTCCACGCTAAAATTTTCTCCTTGATATGAGAAATGCATATTATACTCATTTTCATCATCAAACTGAACATCACAGTTTAACTTACGCAAGACTTCGGCACAAAGGTCTCGTGTACTTAATTTATGATTTTCTTCCATATAATTATTGTTTAAAGGTAAAACTTCTGCGCTCACAGTTCCACTTGGCGCATTCATAATACGATCCATTTCTTGATCTGCCTTTTGCTGCTTTGCCTTATAATAGGAAAAGCAGAGCAACGCTATTACTACTAAAATAAATGCTATCATAAATGCAAAATTATCTAATTTAAAATGAAAGGCAACGCATATTAATATTACATAGGCCAATCTTTTTAGAAAATCACGACATGATTCATAATCCATATTTATATCACACTAAAACATTTCCGTTTCACTACTCAGTTCTGTATTAAAGTTACCATTACGCTGTGGTATTAACTCATAGTTAAGACCTTGGTAATCCAAAGTAACGGCATTATCTTTCGAGAAGGACTCATTAGTAATAAAACCTCCTGTATAGCCACCAGCCATTTTCTTGTCTGGATTCCATCCTTTTCCTCCATAGAAGAACACTTGATAAGTTCCGTTTGGTACAGAGAATTGATAAGAGTCACCTCCCTGTATGTAAGCATTTCTTACAATTTTACCATTATGCTTAATAATAACTACAACATCGTTCTCATCACCTGCCGATGTCTTAACCTCGATAGTCGATTCATTACCAGATAATCTTATATTTTTATAAGGACTATCTCCAGTTTGCAAACGATTATCTATGTAAGGACTATCTTCCTCTACTTGTGAAGAAACTTCGTTCTCATACGTTGGAGTTTGCGAACTAACATCAGAGCCATAGGAAGATGAAGTACTCACAGACGGCATAGACTCTGCATAGTTTTTTTCTATTGTATTGCCTCCCCAAAAGCATAATGCAGCAAATATACCACATATTATAGTTATCAAACACCCAACTCCACTTGCGGAACTTAATCCACAGAAAGCGACAAAAGCAAATATGACTCCTAAAATTCTCAAGAACCATATATAACCAGTTACTCCCCATAACAAGCCAATACCTGCAACTAAAGCGGCAATAATTACCAAAACAACCAAAAATGGTATTAGGCAACTATTCTTCTTTTCTTTCTTATCTAAATTTATAGCCATATCTATATTACTTTGTCCGAGAACTATATTTACTCAACACTACCGAAACTTTTTAATATCTCTTGGGCACATAAACCTTATTGCCACGGCTATTCACATAATACTGTCCTCCACGGCTACCAGTCTGAACAGTATATCCAGAGCCATAGTTATAAGACTGTGTAGAATAATCTCTAGCACGACTTCCTATTGTACCGGTATATGGATTGTGATTACCATATGTAGAGTAGTTATCGTGATTGGTACTATTGCGTTGAGTACGAGTATAATCATTTACATAAGTTCCATTACTACGAGTATAGCCACTAACTGTTGTCGTATTAGTGTTCACACCATAAGAATACGTTGCATTTCTACGACTATTGTAGTTATAAGACTGACCAAAAGATACAGTTGATGTTGCAATCATTGCAACCAATGCTACTATAAACTTTTTCATAATTATTACTTTTAATTTGTTGTTACACTTTATTTTTCTGATGCAAAGGTATCTACATTTTTGATATTTTGCTCAATTTCTAAAACGTTACACCCTATTATCATCATCAATGAATATATTGATTGCAAGATTACATTTCAAATATATTAATTTGAATATTATTTGGCTTGCACTCTATTAAAAGCCATATTAAACTGAGCCATTTTTACTTTTTCAGCTCCTTTTATTGCCATTTCATAATCACATTCTTGGTCTCCCATTTTACTTGTGACAACGAAAAGCTCCAAACTCATCAACAACATAAAGAAAATCAGATAAAACGCTCCTGCGACCTTACGAGTCGTCACTATAGACACCATTGCCTCTAATTCCTCCAGAAATCCTACATTTGCCTGACATTCCTTTCTCGTATCTTCCTCTACAGTCAGTCTTTTCTTGTTCAAATCCATCTCTTGCAAAACAATTTGCTTTATCTTTTCATTATTAGTAGAAACTACTGATTGTTTTGGATTTGCGACCTGGTTGGTTGTCACAGATGGATTGTTTACCACCTTAATTTTTCCATTGACAACAAGTCTATCTTGGCTGTTGGTCACTGATTTTTGAACAATCCAAGGATGAGCATTAATGTCTGCTTGCAATTCCGAATTGACCTTATCCAAGGAATCCTTTTCCTCTTGGAATGCCAGCAACTTACTATCGATGTTACTTACTCTCTTCTGCGTAAGAGTCTGTGTTTGGTGTTCTATCGTGGTAGCCATCTGCTTGTCTATATCTTTTCCAAACATTGTCTGGTCAAAGATTGTCGAGCCAACAATTGCCATAATAATAGCTATTACAAACCTGAAAGCAACTAACTTTTTTGTTGGGTGCAAGGCCAAGAGAATTTGGCGTTCAATCATAATCACTATGGTAATGAATACCAATGAAACTAAAATGCATCCCCAAACAGGAAGTCCAATATACCTTTGAGCGAAACAAAAGCCTGTAATACTCCATACAATTATCAAGATGAGCAAAGCAGAGGTATATTTGCTTAACTGTGTTTTACTTGCCTCAGAGCACTGAGCCAAAACACTTGAACTCCAACCTGTCAATTTGCAACCAAATTTAATCCACCAGTTCATAAGACATTCGTTTTTAAAGTTCAACTATAACTATGCAATAGCTTGCTTAGATGCTATATTGTTCACATTCTGCATATGTGAAATCGGCGTACCTTTAGCACCACTCATCGCAATTGTTGCAATACCTCTCAAGAATCCACAATCATAGGATTGTAATGGAATGGAAGCCTCATTTGCATTATTACGAAAATCTAACTCAAGTTGACTCAACTCTTCTTTGTGAGCATTTATCAGCGACATGGTCTTTTCGATTTCAGCAACGGTGGTCAACAAACCAGCAGCATTGCAATTGTCAATACGTACCTGCAAGTCTTGCTTCATTACATCATAGTTGAGGTTGATTTCTCTGAACACCATGAGTATCTTATTACGAATGAGACTCATATTTAAATCACGGAAAGCCAAGTCACTCTTGACCATAGCATCAGCAAAACCCTTATCCTCATAATTCTTATGAAGATAACCATAGATAACATCTATAGGCCAACCTGTTGCATAAGAAACAGTCAAAGGCTTATTCTCTCTTGAAGCCTCTTCCTTTACTGGTGCAACACTCTCAACCACCTCCTTTGCTTCAGAAGGTTCTACTACTGGAAGTGAAACTGTAGCTGCGCTCTCGTTATCACTTTTCTTGTTAAAGATATTAAAGATACCCATAATCTTGATTTTTTAATTGTTATTATTTTTATTTTCTGGTGCAAAGGTATTGCTTTTCTTTCAACAAGACCGAGAACCCCTAACGTTACACTCACTATACACTCTTTGACACTAACATTTGCATGCAAGGTTATAAGTCATTCTTTATTGCCTTAATTTCGACTGATAATCAACGCTTTGCTTCAAATACATCATCAAAAGCATCAAACCCAAGAACACCATAACAAGCGAAATAGCCCCTAAATCAGCAAAGGAATCATATAACCCATGAACTATAGCAGGAATACTGATTGCAAGAACATATAATCCTCGTCTATACTTTGGATAGAGATGAGCAAACGACAAGAAATAACCTGCAATACCGCACCAACATGCATGAAGGAACGGCAAGCTTGTCAATCTTGCAATGTTCAGGAAGAACGAAACATCATACGTCTGCTCAGCATTTACCGTCATCTGATATTGAACTCCTTCAAAAACTCCAAAAGAGATTCCTGCCATCAAGCCATAAAACACCATCGTTTGAGGTATTAACGGTTCCTTTGCCTTCCTTAATATAATAAGGAGCGGTATCATCTTTCCGAATTCTTCCGTAAGTCCAACTCCAAAGACGTACCCAAGAAAATTAAAAGGAAAATGCACACCTGTAAAAGCATAGAAAGGATTGACTTTAGGTAATCCTAACAAATCCCCTGCAACAAACACACAAAGTTGAGTCAAAAAGAATACATTCAAAGTTGTCTTCAACTTGACCTGATGAGTTTTGAAACAAGCATAGAAGAACAAGCCCCAAATTATTGAGAAGTACAATGAGACCTCATAAAAAATGAAAAATCCTCCTAATGGTATGGTCATGATAATCATTGGCAACAATCCCACTAAAGCCAAGATTAAGAATCGCTGATCTGAAAGGAATTGCTTGGAAAACGACTTGGCTTTCGGGAATATTAACTCCGAACCTATCGCAGACAACTGTGCTAATACATTTCCTTTGTTTTGGACATGACTCTTCAAGTTAGCTCGTTTCAAATAAAAGCCAACTGTCCGTTCAAAGCTATCACTATCAGCAATAGCCTTGTCTTGTTTTAGCACCTGTCCATTGTTCACATACGAAAGTAAAGTTTTCTCATCGTATGGACCAAAGCGATGATTGTTGCGGATTACGTAAATATTCATATATCATCAGAATACTGTAGCCATTATTGCAACAATAATAGCAAATGCATAAATTCCCAAAAAGACAAGACAAATTATTCCAAAATATTTCGAAACATATCTCAGACTATCAAACATATCGTTTAATTCTTTGTTATCATCATACCTGCAAGCTGAACGAGCTTGATTGATGAAAGAAAAAATTCTCTTTAAAACAGGATAATAAATAGCAGCTAATATTATATAACTAAAGTTTCGCAAGTGAAAATTCACAAGCGTGATTTAACGTAATTTTGGAATA